>Ga0256407_10006362_pt1 | contig 18280 bp, 23 predicted proteins | sample RumenRJG_04DNA_FD_193489 | JGI IMG/M metagenome (GOLD analysis project Ga0256407, IMG submission 193489) | Bovine rumen microbial communities from Lethbridge, Alberta, Canada - RJG_04 | ecosystem: Host-associated > Mammals > Digestive system > Stomach > Rumen | place: Canada: Alberta...
CGGTGGACGCGGGTCGAGCCGCGTTATACGGGGGCTTTAATGAATATCCCGGAGTTTAGCAGCCTCGTAGAGAATCATGTATTAGACGGGGATAAAATCAGAATTGACGACTTATTAAATAAAAGTATTGTAATAACAAATTATCATATATCCACAAGCAAGTTTAAAAGCAAAGGTTGCGGGTATTGCATAAAAGTACAATTCTATTTTGCGGACGATACAGAGGAAGTACGGAAAGTGTTTTTTAGCGGCTCGGGTGTAATTAAAGATCAACTCGAGGAGGCAAAAAGCAACCTCGAGAAACAAGGACAACCGCTGCTATTTAAAGCAACGGTAAAGAAAGTCGGTAATTATTACTCGCTTGTATAGCGGGATAATTATTAGTTATAAGTCTATAATCTGCTGGCAGGCGGCAATTGGAATAACACGTCGAATTGCGGCTCACGTTGTCGTAATGCGAATAACAGTCGCTCGAATGTCAATGCGAATATCAGTGGACGCAGGTCGATACGTAATAGGTATTTATAACTCCAATAAAAACGTGCTTACTTACGGCTGGACTTGTAACTATGGCATATAGCCAAAACACAAAACGGAGGGCGGCTTTGTTATCGAATAAATATCAAGCCGCCATTTTTTATTTATGAAAATATATAATAATTTATGGGGACAGTTTACCAGCAAGGAAAACTTCGAATTTGCATATAAAAACGCAATCAAGGGCAAGGGAAAGCAAAAACAAGTAAAAAGATTTAAAGAAAACGCCGCCGAGAATTTGGAACTCATACGGCAGAGTGTAATTAATGGGACGTTTCATACATCAGTATATAAAACAAAGACTATATACGAGCCAAAACAAAGGATAGTATATAAGCTGCCGTTTGCACCCGATAGAATTGTACAACACGCCATTATGAATGTATTAAAACCGATTTTATTAAACAAGTTTATTAACAATACTTATGCGTGCATAGAGGGACGCGGACAGCATAAGGCTAGTATTAAATGCAGCGAATACGTTCGTAAAAATAAATATTGCCTCAAGGGCGATATATACCATTTCTACCCCTCTATTAATCAAGAGATATTATCGAATATGCTGCACCGCATAATTAAAGACGCGCGTTTTATGGATTTACTCGACGATATAATCTTTAGTTATCCCGGCGGCTATAATTGCCCGATTGGGAATTATTGCAGCCAATGGTTCGGAAACTTTTATTTAACGCCGCTCGATAATTTCGTTAAACATAATTTAAAATGTAAAAGTTATGAGCGTTTTTGCGACGATTTCCTGCTATTTAGCAACAACAAAGACGAGCTGCGGGAAGATTGGCAGAGAATTATTATTTTCTTAAAAGATACTCTCGAGTTAAAAACGTCGCATATAGATTTATTCAAAACAAAGCAGGGCGTCGACTTCTGCGGATATCGTCACTTTGGAAAATACGTTTTATTAAGAAAATCTACAGCCCATAGAATGAAACGTCGACTTAAACGTATACGGGAAAATAAAGAGCTTGAGCCCGAGTACGTACAAAATAGTATTGCAAGTATGCAAGGTTGGCTCGCGTGGTGCTGCTCGTACAATTTTCGTATGAAATTAAAAATATAATTCCCAAAAACAGCGAAAAAATGACTATAAGCGCAGAGGGCGAAAAAGTGAGCATAATAACAGCTATTACACTAGGAATCACAATCGCAGGCTTTGCGGGCGGCATTATTACGGCCGTCGCTAAACTTGCGACCAAAACGGGGCGGCTTATGGAACAATTAGAGAGCAACGAAAAACGCGACACCGAAGAACGCGCAAAAGTCGAGGCTAACTTCAAAGAACTATACGGCCGAGTAAATCAGACCGAGTGCGACATTAAAGCGCAGGGAACGGCAATAAACAACCTCGTCGCTACCTGCTCGCGTATCGAGGCAAAACTCGACCGAGTAATCGAGGCGCGGGGATAGTATGCAGATTATACACGACTTTTTAACAATCAACGAATACAGCAGACCCGGGCGAAAATTAAAGGAAGTGCTCGGCGTTGTTTTACATTGGACGGCTAACCCGTCCGCAAATGCAAAAGAAAACCGCGACTATTTCGAGAATAAGAAAACCGGCTGCGGCGGCTATGCGAGCGCGCATTACATCATAGACCAAAACGGGCTAATAGTGGCGGCCGTACCCGAGTACGAAGTCGCATACCACACCGGCTCGAGCCAGCGCGACCCGGCAAGTAATAAGATATACACCGACGAGGCGCGCCGACGATTTGGAAAATACGCGAGCGAAAACAATAGCCCGAATAATTGTACTATTGGCGTGGAACTCTGCCCGATAGACGCGGCGGGTAATTTCAGCGACGCGACAATCGGCGCGGCTATTGAACTCTGCGCGGACATTCTCAAACGCTACAATCTGCCGGTAACGGCACTTACTACACATCACAACGTTGTCGGCTGGAAAGATTGCCCGAAACTATGGACGGAAAAACCGGCGCTATTCGAGGCTTTTTGCTACTCGGTAGCAGAGAAAAAACAACGGGGGTAAATATGGCAGACGAAACACCACAGACAGAAAACAAGGGAATAAAAGCAAAGGGCGCGAGCCTATGGGGACAGATTGCGGCGGCCGTTTGGATTGGCGGCTGGAATACGGCGCAATTTATAAAAGACCTCGCAGCCGGTACACACATAGACGGCCGCGACATTATCGTAAGCGGGCTCGCTATTGCGGCGTGCTTTACTCCCGTTTATTTTAATCTCGTTATGGATAAAATACGCGAGATCAAGTTAGGGGCGTAACTATGCAGACAATCATTAGTATTTTAATTGCTGCCGTAGCCGTGCTATTTGCGGGCGGCTCGTTTTACGTTGCGAGTAAAGAACGCAAAGAACGCAAGCAGGCAGAAAAAGAACTCCGGGAGAAAATCGAACATGAAAACAAAGCGGCAGAAATTATTAACGAGGCGAACAAGACGAAATCGGACGCTATTAGCGGCGATATTGATAACGACCTCAACTATATGGCTGGCAAGCTGCACGAGTACGCCAGCAAGTAAAACGCCCGCGCCGCGTATTACACCGCCCGACCCATACGACGCCGACGGCGAGTTAGTAATAAAGGCGCTCCACGCTGGCGACGTTTACCTCGTACCCGAGGACGGCGTATACTTGCCGTATTGGTATTGGCGTAAAGTGTTTAATTACATTGTCGATACGCAAGCGGCGCAGGATATAGCGGAAAAATGACTATATAGGCAGGAGGAAATAGACCTATGAAAAAATGGGGAATTATTGGCGCCGTGCTTTTTGCGGTAGCCGTAGCGTTTGGTTTTTTCTTTAAGTTTGACGGCTCAATTATTATCAGCCTTGCGGCTGCTGCGTTTGGTTTTACCGCTATTGTAATTAGCGCCGTTTCTTACGGAAAAAAGAACAACGTAAAAACATGGGCGACCGTGGTTATTATTGTACTTGCTGCAATCGGCGGCGTATTGTGTTGTATCGGCGGGCTTAATCAGTCTATATTCGCCGAGATCTCGGGCGCTGCGCTTGCACTTCTCGCCGTAATATTCGGCATTGTGTACGCAAAGAAAACAAAATAATTATTTATAAAACAGACCTCACCGCGCCGCCGTGCAACCCTCACCCGCTCGGCGGCGTTTCTTTTTTTTCTGCAATCAAAAAAAATGACTATATACACAGCGAGGCGCGACGCGTTATAAGGGCGCTATTCATTCTAAAACCGCAGCCGTGGCGACGGCGTAACAATTCACGCGTAAGGGGACAAAATGAAAAGAGAAGAATTACAGACACTCGACTTAACCGACGAGCAAATCGACTCGGTTATGAAACTCAACGGCGACGACATCAACCGCGAGAAAAGCAAGTTTGCAGACTACGACGCAATCAAGCAGCAGCTTGAAAAAGCAAACGCCACAATCGACGGCATGAAAGACTATGACGACGTTAAGGCAAGCGTAGCGAAGTACCAGCAAGAGGCCGAAACCGCAAAAGCAGAGGCCGAGGCGAAAGTAAAGCGCCTCGAATTGCAGGCGAAAATTAAGGACTTTACAAGCGATAAAAAGTTTGTAAACGACCTCACACGCGACGCAATCAACGCGCAGCTCGAAAGCGCATTGAACGACGACGCAAACAAGGGCAAGAGTTTAGACGACTTACTCAAAGCCCTAACCGACGGCAAGGAAGATATTTTCCGCGAGGAAAACACACCGACACCGCCACACGTACCCGGCATGGCTGGGGACAAGGGAGCCGAGGACGGCGTAACCGCTGCGTTTAAGGCATTAAACCCGACACTTAATATCTAAAGGAGATTTACTACTATGGCAGTAGCATTACAGGACAGATACAGCAAGTTAGTAGAGGCTAAACTTGCCGCAGAAATCGTACAGAAAGACGGCGTTATTTGGAATAACGACTATGAGGGCGACCCAAAAGCGGGCGCCGTAAAAATCCCGGTAAGAGGCAACGCGCAGGTTGTTTCTTATGACAAGCAGAACGGCGCTACAAAGTCGTTTACAAATGGCTCTTATGATACACTCGCTATCGACAAGGACTACGCCGTAAACGAAGTTATCGACGGATACGACGCCGCAGCCGTACCCGACAATATCGTAGCAAACCGCCTCGACGCTGCCGGCGAGGGACTCGCACTTCAGCAGAACACAGACGGCACCGTAGAATTGCTCGACAAGGCAACAGTAGCCGGACAGTCAAGCGCTACAAGCAAGTCAAATATTTACGAAAGACTCGTAGATATTGGTACAACTATGTCAAAGGACTACGTACCAAAAACCGGCCGCTGGGCTCTTGTAAACCCGGACACTATGGCATTTATTCGCAAGTCGGCAGAGTTTACCGCAGCAAGCCAGCTCGGCGACACAGTAAAGCAGACCGGCGCCGTTGGTATGATTGCCGGATTTATGGTATTTGAGGACGCAACACTCCCAGCTCACGCTAACGTTATCTGCGGACATAAAAATTGGTGTTGCCGTGTTAAAGAGTGGGCTGTTAATGTTCACTTGCAGAGCCTCGACGGCTCGGGCACATACATTGGCGCTAGCGCCGTGCAGGGACGCCGCATTTACGGCCACAAGGTAACAAACTCTAAGGCCGTTGTTATGGACTCGGGCGTATTGCTCCCAACCGTAGCAATCGCAAGCCATACCGCAACAGTAACACTTACTAGCACAAACGCAACCGGCGCAAAATACCGCATTAAACACGGCGACGCGTGGGGCAATTGGACTACTTACAACGGCAGCTCAAAGCCTACAACACAGGCCGGCGACACAATCGAAGTATACGGATTTGACGCCGACGGCGTACGCTCGGGAATTGTTTCACAGATTGACTCGTAAGGACAAGGGGCGGCAATATGGCACTTTTTGACAATGTAACATACACACATTATCACGACGACCTCGGCCGCTCGGTAGTACCCGACGCCGCCACCTTTGACGCGGGAAAGCTGGAAATAATTCTCTACGTTAAGTCGCTCGTAAACGACGGCTTAATCGTAGAACGAGAGCCCGGCGGAATTGACGACGCGTGCTGCATGATGATTGAAAGCGATTATCAAGCAGCACAGACCGCAGCAGGCAAAGGCGACGCGGGCGGCGTTATGGCCTCGGAAAATATCGGCTCGTATTCGTACTCACGCAGCACGAAAGCGGCCGAGATTGCCGTAGAGAAAAACGCCAAGAGCGCAGACGAAAGCCGCTACAAGTGGCTTAGTTTGTATTGTCATGTATTGACGGGGAGACGCTAGTTATGGGAATACCCGCTAGACTTCTCATACATACTTGTACATATACCGCGCCCGCAGGCGGCTACGACCGCGACGGCGAGCCAATACCCGGGGAGCCGGTAACGCTCGACAAGGTAAGGCTCGAGCCGGTAAACGCAATCGGCAACAGTACCGAGGGCGTAACGGCAAACGACCGCTTGACGCTTTATTATGACCCGTTGTACTCAACGCCGGCCATAACACCAGCGCCGGGCGCCGTGGTAACGTGGAACGGTGAGGACTACACAATCCGCAGCGTTACACCTTGCTACACTTGCGGTGGGGACGAAGTACACCACTTCGAGGCGGCGCTAGTATGAGCGGCTTAACTTTCGAGGTTAAATCGTCGCTCAACGAGGGCGCTATAAAGTCGGATATAGAGGACGGCTTAAAGCGGGCGCAGGCTCCGCTCGACGCCGTTGTATTGGCGGACTCTAATTTTTTCGTACCGATTAAAACGGGGACTCTGCAAAAATCCGGCATTATAAATACACGAATAGGGAGCGGCGAGGTAACGTGGCGCACGCCATACGCTCGCCGTTTATATTATGAATATCAAAAGCCAGCGCACCAAGCAAACCCGAACGCGTGCGCGAAATGGTTTGAGGCTGCCAAAGCCCGCTGGCTTGAAAAATGGACGAGGCTAGTAAATGAGTACGTTAAACGTTAGCAATATTATTAACGCGTGGGTAGAAAATGAACTCCACCTCACCGCGACAATATATAACGACGTTATCCCGGATAACGCAAACGACGCCATTTGCTTACGCTATGATCCCGCACCGGCAGCAGAGCGCCGCTACCAAGACGGCACCCGCTTGCTAAAATGGAACTTAGCCTACTACGTCCGAAACAAAAAGCGCGAAAACGCTTTTAAACTTGCGGGCGACATAACCGCAAAACTTGACGGCGCGGAAATTACGGACGCGACAAGCGGCTTAACTGTACAAGTCGAGGCGCAGACGCTCCCGCAATATATCGCGAAAGACGAAAAAAACAACACAGTATATAGCGCCTCGATAGTAGCAACCTACCTCGAGCCGCGCGAATAGGGGGAAAATATGGGACTTATCCATAAGACTAAATTTGTACCATTTATCGACGTAAGTACAACTACTACTCCGTCGTGGGTACAGATTAAAAAGAGTACAACATTCTCGCTCGCTTTCAACCCACAGACAAAAACATTTGATTTTATTTCAAGTGAAAATCCCGAGGAAGAAATCGACAGCTACCAGCCGGCTTTGAGTCAGTCGCTCACAATGTTTGACGACGAGCCGGACTTTCAGACAGTCTTTGAAATGGCTTACCACTTGCCAACCGGCGGGGACGCTCACAAAGACGTATTGCTCGTATTCTATGCAAAAAAATATGTTACAGAGGACACAACCCCGGTAACATATTACGCAGCATGGAAAGTTAACTCCGTTGTAAAGCTGGGAACACTCGACAGCGTAAATCAGTCTATCGACTTCGACCTTGCGCTTAATGAGCGTACAGAGGGCGCCGTAACCGTTGCTAATGGTGTACCGACATTCGTTGCCGGAACATGGAGCGGCGACGAGTTTACACCGGCCGCATAATGATAGACTTGAAAAAAGCGAAACTCCCGCAGGCAATCGACGTCGGCGGGAGTCTTTACCGCATACATACAGACTATCGTTATTTTTTACGGCTGCGGGAACACCTCGCAGAAAAGGGCGTTTTAGCGGGCGACCTCGATTATATGTACATCAAGGAAAAACCGCTCGACCGCCTCGCGGGCGTAAAGGCGCTTATCGCTTTTATGACACCGCCGCAGGAACTCCCGCGCCGTACAAGCGACGACAACGGCGAGATAGTGTTAGACTTCGCAATCGACGCGGACTACATCTACGCCGCATTTATGGAGCAATACGGCATTGATTTATTAACGGCGCGGCTGCATTGGTACTCATTCAACGCGCTATTGCATGGGCTCCACGATACAGAACTTAATAACATAATCAACGCCCGGCTATATAAACCGAGCGGACGTAACGACGAATACGAAAAAACCAAGCAGAAACAATACGAGGCTTGGCGACTTCCACAACCGGCAGACAACGAGCCGGACGAGGCGCTCGAGGACTTCCTCGGAGCATTAAAGGGGTAAAACATGGCAGACGGCGAAGTAAAAATAAACACCAAACTAGACACCTCGGGCGTAGATAAAGGCGTAAAAGACCTTAACAAAAAACTTGACGACGCCGGCAAATCCATAGACAACGCAGGCAAAAAAAGCAAGTCATTAAATAACAACCTCGGCGGCATGAATAAAACCGCACTCGCTACGGCGGGCGCCGTTGCTGGCGTAGCCGTAGCCGTAAAAAAGACAGTAGACGCCCTCAACGATTGCGAGGCAGCGTATAAAATACAGCGCAACGCAGAAATAGCGTTGCAGCAGGCAGCAAAAAACAACCCATACTTAAATAACGAAAGCGTGTACAATCTGCGCAACTTCGCCAGCGAGTTACAATCTATGTCAAATATCGGTGACGAGGTAAGCCTCAAAGTTATGAGCCAGCTTGCCGCCACCGGCCGCAACGAAGAGCAGATAATACAGATTATGAAAGCGGCCGCAGATATGGCAGCCGTTACCGGCGAGGACATAGCGAGCGCCGCAACCAAATTAAACGCAACGCTCAACGGCAACGCCGGAATGTTAGGCCGACAAGTTACCGCTATAAACAACCTCACAAAAGAAGAACTCGAGAGCGGGCGCGCTATTGAAATCGTAGCGCAACAGTACAACGGCTCGGCTGCGGCTATGGCCGACAATACCGTGCAGCTCGCGAACGCGTGGGGAGATTTTAAGGAAAATATCGGGCGCGGCTGGAGTAAAGTTACCGCACCCGTAAAACAATTTTTTCTCGACGTATTAAACGACATTAACGAGGCAACTAGTAAAACTCGGGATCTCGAGGACAAGGACGCTGCAAACCAAAAAGTATTTGATAAAGGCGCAAAAAACGTATCAGACGAAAACGAGGCGGCGCTTTACCAGCAGCAAGTAGACGTAATCGAAGAAAAAATAAATAAACTCAAAGAGGCGTATAACCTAGAGGTACAACTCGGAAACATGACCGAGGAACAAGCACAAAAAGAGATTAAAAACGACCCGGAAATAAAACGCTATGAGGCGCAGCTTAAACGCGCAAGACGCAATTTGCAGACTGCGCAGGACGCACTCGCGCAAATAAACGAAGAAAAAAAACAAGCCGAGGCAGAGGCAACCGCAGCCGAAAAACGCGCAGCACAGGAAAGCCGCGACAAATCAGCAGCGGACTATATACAGAAAAACAAAGCGGAACTCGCCGAGCGTATAGCCGCTATGGAACTCGAGGCGAAACTTACCGGCGAAAGCGTAGACGCGCAGGAACTCTATAACGTTTATATGCAGAGTTATATAGACCTCGTTACAAAATCAAACGGGCTTGTAACTGAAAACAACAGCGCCGCAAAGGAACGGCTCGAACTTCTGCAATTATGGGCGGAAAAAGCACGCGACGCCGCTACCAGCGAGGAACGGCTCTTCGCTGCCGAGCAGGCGCAGAGCGAGGCCGCCGCCTTGCTCGCCGCTGCCGAGGGCATGGGCGACAAAAGCACAATATACGACGATTTTATAAGACGCGAAAGCGAACTCCAAGCGCTCAAAGAAGAAATAAACCGAAACGAGGTATTAAGTGAGGAGCAGAAAGCCGCCGCTATTCTCAAAATCGACGAAGAACTCGCCGCAAACCGCCGGGAACTATGGGCGGACGTAGCAAACGAGGTAAACGGCTACGCCTCACAACTTAATCAGATTATACAAGACGCCGCAAACCTCGCGCTTGAAACTGAAAATAACAGAATGAAAGCCGAACTCGCAGACCTCGAGGCAAAATACCGCAAGGGCGAAATAAGCGAGGAAGAATACCAAAAGAAAGTAAGCGAGGCAAAGAAAAAAGGCGCCGAAATGCAATATAAAATTGAAATGGCACAATGGAGCGCTAATTTGCTTTCCGCTACATCAAACACCGCCGTCGGCGTAACGCAGGCACTCGCGCAGGGCGGCGTAGCGGGTATTGTTACCGGCGCACTCGTAGCCGCTGCCGGAGCCGTGCAGCTCGCCTCTATTATGGCTGCAAAACCGATTAAACACTTTGCTACGGGCGGCGTTGTCGGCGGCATGAACGGCGCGACAATGGGCGCGGATAATACAACCATAGCAGCGCGTAACGGCGAAATGGTATTAAACGCAAGCCAGCAGCGCGCACTATGGGACAAATTAAACGGCTCCCGGGGCGCTGGGGGTTCGGACGGCGTAAACGTCGTTATAAACAATAGCGCCGCTAATTTGGTGAGCGCACAGCCGCAGATAACACGCGGACAAATTGAACTTATGATAGACGCCCGCGTAAACGACGGACTACGAAACGGACGATTTGACGGCGGGCTCAACGCTGCAAGTGCTGGCATGAGCGGCGAGTATTACGGAATGTAAGGGGGCGAAATATGGCAGCATGGCCGGAAAATGTAAATAGCAAGTTTTACGGACTCGACGGCGGCGCGGTAGAAAACCGCGAGGCGACAAAATACAAGAGCGGGCGCGTTATCTATCACAAAATCAACAGCGCGCAGAAAGTAAACCATACCGTATTATTACGCCTCAACGACGCGATAAAAGACGGTAACGGCAAGACCGAGTTTACACGTTTTCTCGATTGGAACGAAACGACAAACGGCTCGGGCTCCGTACCTATCACCTTAACCGACATAGAAACAAAAACCGGCACAAAGGACTACTACGTACTCGTCGGAAATTGGAGCGGGCAAGCGTTTAAGGAAATCTCGCTCACGCTCGAGGAGTGCTAAGTTATGGGCGTATTTAAGGAACTTACCGAGGGCGGACTTTTTAATCTGCCGTTTTTACTCCACATCTACGACGACGATACACACATCTACATAATAAACGATAACGTAAGCCTCACATACGGCGGCCACACTTTCGCGGCTGCCTCGTTTGAATACCAGCCGAGCACAAACGGCGACGCTACGCTCGCGTGCGATATTTTCGACAAGCCGGAATTATTAAACTACATCAACAGAAACCGCGTTTTTAATTGCGACTTAATCGGCGTATATCGTGGCGGCGAAATTGTGCAGCTCGAAACGTACCGCCATAACTACGGCGAGGCTACGTGGGACGGCGTGAAATTCGAGATCAAGTTAAACGGCGACGACCGGGGAAATATGACATTCCCGGCGCTCATATATAACAGTTATAACAACCGCGGCGCCGTATGATTTATTACGAGGATTTGCTAACCGCAAAATACAAGCCACACGGACGCGGCGACGGCGGCTACGATTGTTACGGCCTCGTGCTGGAATGTTGCAGGCGCGCGGGAACTCCATTAAAAGACCCGTTTATAAAATACGAACACCTACCCGTCGGCGCAGAGCTGCCGTATATAAATGACTATAACAACATAAGGGAAATAAGCGCGCCGAAAGCTGGCGCCGTTGCGGAATGTAAGACCGGCGAAAACTTGCACGTTGCCTACATGGTAACATCACAACTCGCGCTCCACATCACCGCCAAAGGCTGCCGCGTTACGCATATACGCGCCCTTAACCCAATACGTTATTATGAGGTATTAAACAATGAAAGCGAATTTAATTAAGACACTTAAAAACAACGCCGAACTCGTAGACATAGAGGCAGGACGCAGCGCCCGCGCAAACTTCCCGGGTGTAGACTTTGAAAACGCCGTACTCATAATAAACGGCAAAATCTGCGAACCCGACACAATAATAAAAGATAACGACATTGTTACATTACGACAAATCCCGGGCGACCTCACAGAAACAAATTGGGCGGTATCAACTTTTATAATACCGTTCGGTTTTTTAATTCAGCCGGCGCAGCTCGCCGCCAAAGCAAAAAGAGAGGCAGACGAGGCCGCACGGGAACTCGAAAAAATTAAACGCCTCACAAACGCACAGAAAACAGAAATAGACAACCGCCCATTTTTACGCGGCGCTACTAATACAATCGCGACCGGCAAATCGCAGCCGTATTTCTGCGGCCGTAATTTTTTAACCCCGTACTTATTCTCAAAGCCATATTATAAAATCAGCGGCACCGACGGCGAAACGCAGGAAGTCTACAACATTCTCGAGCTGGGCTTTAATGGTATTGTTATAAATAAAATGGGTATAGGCGACACGAATATATTGTCGTTATCCGGCAGCACACCGCAAAACGGTGTATATAATATTTCAAGCGGAATATTCGCTAACGGACAAGTTGAAATAAGACAGAACGGCGACGCGTTTAGCACGCTTACACAATTAAATACAAAAGTAAACTCGAACGTAATTAACCGCGAAATACCGCCCGAATACAAGGTTACACGCGGCGAGTCCGAGCGCCTAGTAATTTCACTTGATCCGAACGCCCTTGACGTCGAGGTTTGTATAAACTTTCCGTACGGCTTATACCGCTATAACGACGAGGGCGAGCGTACTATTTCTTCGATTATAATTACGCCGGAGTATTCTCTCGACGGCGGCAGCACATGGACGGAGTTTACATTTGCAGGCGCAGACCCGCGCCCGTGGTGGTGGCCGGCAATTTTGCCGTGGCCTAATAACGCATGGGCTCGAAGTACAACAAAATCGCTGCGCTTTGTCGGTAGTAAAGCATTTACACTTGAAGACTATACCACACTCCACAATAACGGACAAAATAATATTTTAGTACGTGTCCGCAGCAACGCGGACGACGACCAAAAAGCCCGTTGTGATTGTTACGTATATTTTTATCAATCAAAAATCTTCGACCCGCTCAAATCTTCCTCACCGGCGGGCGTGCTCAACGACTCCGGCGCGGCTGGGCTTGTCCCTTGCTTAAACGTAGAAACACGCGAGCGCGGCGTGTCGTGTATTGCCGGTTTGAAACTTGTAGCAAACGCAAACAATCAAGAAAAACTCACACAGATAAACATAATAGCCACCAGCACCGCCCGCACATGGAACGGCAGCGCATGGAGCGAAACAAAAACCGCAACACGTAACCCCGCCGCTATTGCGCTCGAAATCCTCACCAGCGACACGCACCCGGCAAGCCGTTACGCCGACTCGGAAATCGACCTCGACGCGTTCGGCGCGCTTTACGAGTATTGCGAAAATAACGATTTATATTTTGACGACGTAATCACGCAGGGACAGAAAAAAGACGCGGAATTACAGAAAATAGCCGACGTTTGCGGCTGCGCATTTTACAAGGATATTTACGGCCGCCGTAGCGTAGCGATAGACCAAGCGCAGGAAAACGCCGTAGCCGTATACAATCCGCAGAATATAATTAGCCTCACAAATAAAAAGACATTCGCCCGCCGTGTAGACGCGCTGCGTATTAAATACGTAGACAGTGCAAACGACACTTACAAAGAAAATACGTATACAGTAACACGCCTCGAGAACGGGCAGCCGGTAACAATTAACGAAAACTCAATAATTAAAGAAATCAACGCGACCGGCATAACACGCCAGCCGCAAATAGTAAAATACGCCCGCCGCCTCATGGCCGTAGACGAGCTGCGCCCGGTAACTACTACGCTCAAAATCGGCGCCGAGGGCGTTTACTTCACACCATACGCAAAAATCGGTATACAAGACCCGAGCATTAACCGCGACGCGCAGGACGCCGTAATCGCTGGCGTAACGTATCAAGGCGGCCTCTTAAAGAAAATCACACTTAAAAACCCGGTAACGTTTACCGACCCGCTCAAACTCTACGGCGTAGTCATAAACACCACCAGCGCAAACGGCGCAAGCCCACTCGCGCTTAAAGTAAGCGGCACCGGCACAACTCGCGAGCTGGACGTGCTCACCACATACAGCGCAAGCGCGACACACCAGCCCGAGGCAAATAACGTCGTGTCGTTTGGAGAACTCGACGAAAACTGCGAATTTACCAAAATCACTCACGAATACGTTATTACCCGCATAGCGCGCACAGAGGGCGGCTTTAATCTCGATTTGCAGGAATACAACGAGGCAATTTACAACCCGGGCGTTATTCCCGCATACAAGCCGCTTATAAACAACACACCGACACCAGCAGCAGGCGAGATCCCGCCGGACTCGGTAACACATGACGAACTCGACGAGGCCGTAGCGGGTATTACAGTAGACAACGTGCAGGCTGCCGTAGATACAATACAAAACGGCTACCGCTTTACAAATATTTACAACGTGCGCCCGGTAGAGGACACGCTCGAGGAAATTGTCGCAAAACTCGACGACGAGGCGCGCAACCGCTCGGCTAGTATTTCCATAACCGAGGACGAAATCCTCTTGCAAGTGCAGGACATGGAGCGCGAACTTGTCGGACTTATCGACATACAAGCCGGAGCCGTTACGGCACTCGTAGAGGGCGGCGGCGCTACGGGACAAATGAGCCTCTCGCTTAACTTGCCGGTTATGATAGACGCCACAAAACGCGCGCAGCTTATAGCAGCCTCGAGCGAGGCGAAAGTAAACGCCGGTTACGCGCTCGTAGACGGTACAACATATTACGGCATAAAGCCGACAGCCTCAAACGCAGCCGTAAAAGCATTGTGGGACGACGCCGTAGCGGGCGGACTTCTCGCAAGTCAAATCGAATTGAGCGCGGATCAAATCTACCTCGACGGCGAAGTAATCGTAAACAACGACAATAAAATTAAAGCCGCTTTAATCGACGTTGAAAATATTCTCGCGACCGATATTGCCGTAAAAGACAAGGGCGTTATACATTCGGATAACTACAACGGCGTTATAGACGCAGAAACCGGCGAAATAAACCCGCAGCACTACGGCTCGGCTGGCTGGGCTATCGACCACGCAGGACACGCCGACTTCGTAAATATTAACGCTACGGGCGGAACTTTTACAAATATAGATTTGTCCGGCTCAATAGGTAACTCAAGACAAATTTATGACATGAATAATGGAAGTGTCTTAATAGACGCATACGGTTATTATTTGATATTTATATATTCAAATAAAAATATACCAGTACCGGGCGCCGTATATTATAACAAAATAGAGGCCGTTATTTGTACCACAGGATACACGACGTTTGAGAGCGGCAAACAGATTAGCCATGTTAATTATATTACTTTATATAATAGCGGAAATATTCAATTAAGCATTGAGCAAACAACTGTTCTTTTCGGCATTTATGAGGATAAATTAAAAATCGAATGTTCTTCAAATTACGCCGACAGAATAATTATAACAGAGTTAGGAATAGGTTAATTTTTTATAAATTAATATCTTACCTCTACCGGCTCCCACATCTGCGGCAGCTTGCACACCACGCGAGCCCGCGGACTATCGCCGAGCCACGCTTTGAATTCGTCCACATCTGCCACGGAAAACACGCCGGACTCGTAAACCGTACCCGTAGCGCCTACGCGTCGGTTAGGGCTTTTTATCATGCACTTTCGAGTATCGCCCGCGCCGTTGATTATTTCCACGCCCTCAATAAAAAGCCAGCCGTTGCCGTCGTACATATACGACACGAGGCAGGACGCGCCCGTAAACTTTATAACAATCTCGGGATTGGGGCGGCTGGGAGTGTAGACCGGCTCCGGCTCCACGTTATCACTTGCGCAGGACACCAGCGCGAAAAGACAACACAACAGAATAAAAACGTATTTTTTCATTTTGCGACCTCATGCTAAAATTACCACGCCGCGCCGATAATGACAATATGAGAGGACACAAAACGCCCGCCGTGGCTTTTATTACCCGGCTTATTTACACCAGCTCGCGCGACGACTTCGCCGCGTTTCTCGCACATTCGCCGCTCACTTCCCACGAGCGCGAACTCGTTTTACTGTACGCAGACGGCGCACTCTACAAGGAACTCGCCGACCGCTACCACATCACGCCCGCAGCAATCTACGCGCAAAAGCGAAAAGCCTACGAAAAACTCGCTCAATATTATCTCACGAAAACGTGATATTTTATTGTCAAGCGTTGTACAAATCTATTTATTTATTGTACGTTTATCTACACTCCCACGTAAAATATGACTTTTAATTATTCTCATAGTGTCTACAAATGTAGACTAGTAGACAGAAAACGGCGTTTCGCTCACTTTCGCTCACTTTCGCTACGTTTCGCTCGTTTTCGCTCACATTCGCTACAAGTCGCTACATTTTGCTATATTTCGCTTTGTTTCGCTCGAAGTCGCTCAATTTCGCTCTTCTGAATAGAATAGAAATGAAATGAATAGAAATGAATAGGAGTGAATTATATATAGCGTTTACACGCTGCGCTAAAGCGCCCACCCGCGCCCTAGATTTGACTACGCGCTCACCTCTTTAGCGTAGGCGAACATATAGCGATACACAATATCGGCGACCACTTGCGGCATTGTTTCGCCAAGCCCTGCGCGCAGCTCGTCGAGGAGCCGCACGGGGTAGAAATGCTCGTCGCCCGGAAAGCGCGCGTATATACCGCCCTCGGAAACGTGGAGCACACAGTCGCGGCAGCATACACGCGGCGCGTCTATCGCGAACTTGTACGAGTGAAACGAGATACAGCCGCGAGCGTCGGTACGTCGCGGGATTTGAGCCGTTAGCACTACGTCGAGGTTTACGAGGCACGGCAGAAAAAACGACTCCGGGCGCATAGGCTCAACGGCGAATTGTTTATTAAACCGCTCCACGTAATCAACGAGGAACGCGTTAGCAGCCTCGACAGTATCGCAGCCGGCGCGGTAAAACTCCGTAGGGAGTCTGCGCTGCAAGGTTAGCCACATACGCTCGACGCGTCCCTTAGCCTCGGGCGACCATGCGAGGATTTGACGCACGCCTAACTCGTCAAGTATGCGCTGCCATTGTGTGCGCTTGTCGTGGAGCCCTGCGAGCTGCTCCCATTGTGTGAGATTTTTTTTATTTTTTGGAGTTACGCAGAAAATAGCGGCGCGATCCGAATACACCTCACGCGGCACGCCGTAGCGCTGGATAGTGCGGCGCATTATTTCGAGGTAGCCGTAGAGGCACTCAAACTCGGTTATATATAGCGCCGTTATTCTGCCGGTGGCGTCGTCGATTGCGCCCGCCATGCAATAGCGGCGATTATTTCCGAAACGCTCAAACCACGGGTACGGCGTCCCGTCGATTTGGAGCAAGTCGCCGAGGTTGAAACGGCGCACGCGCGGCCGGTGTACTTTCTGCTTTTTGATTTTATGAGCCTCGGGGCTTTTAATCCCGTACTCGCTCATAATTGCCCGGAGCGTCGTATAACTCACGCTCACGCCCTCGTAATGCTCGAGGCACTCACCGAAATACTTAAAATTAATACCCGCGTAAGCTGGCGACGCGTAAAGCGCGACAATACGACGTTTGACCGGCTCGGGCGTTTTATTGCTGGGGACGTGGCCGAGGTTTTTATTATCAAGGCACGACAAGCCCTCGCGTAAATACGCTTGTTTGAGTTGGCACATACGCACAACGGAATAACCACACGCGCCCGCAGCCTGCGCGAGCGTGTACTTACCAGCGGCAAGGCCTACCAAGTAGACCGGCAATAAAGATTTGTGTTTTAATGTTTTCATAGCGGCGAGATTATCGGAGAGTTACAAAAGAGTTGTCAAGCGAAAAAAATATTAAAAAAAAATGATTTAAATAACTTTATTTGCTTGACATTCTTAATTTTTAGGTGTAACTTTAACTTAACTTGACGAGCGGAAAGTATAAACCGCTCGCTCGACGGTTGAGTTTTAGGTTGCATAACTGAGCCGTTGAGAAATCAACGAGCAAATTGAAAGCCCGCTACCCTATGCAACCAAGGTGGCGGGCTTTTCTTTTTGCGTGGGGGAAATTATGACACTTTACGCCTATTACCAGCAGCAGAAAAACTTCTGCGAACTTCTCGGCAGACAGCCAAACATCAACGAAAACTTGCGCACATTCTACGCAAAAGCTGCGCGAGGTTATGAAATCAAACTCGAAAATCTCACACTTAGCGAGGCCGCAAAATGACAAAGACAATGTTTTTAATCACGCTCAAACATTCAGACGGCGCCCGCCTTAAATACAAGGCTTGCGGAATAAACGCAGACGACGCAAAGCGCAAAATCTTGAAAGAGTACCCAAGCGCCCGCGTTTTAAGCTGCATTACTTGTTACGAGTACGAGGACTAACGGCTATGACTAACGAGGCATTAAAGCACATCAGCGAGGCCGAAGTCGTGCAGGAAGTAAAGGCCGTTATCAAGGCGACCGGCATTAAATTGCAGCGCATAAATACGGGCTGCTTTAAGACCGGCAACCGCTTTATTAAGACGGCCGAGGCTGGCACGCTCGACTTTGAGGGCTACGACAAGTTCGGGCGTTTCTGCGCTATCGAGTGCAAGCGCCCGGTTGGCGGCAGATTGTCGGACGCGCAGAAAATGCGCATAGACGAC
>Ga0256407_10006364_pt1 | contig 18271 bp, 20 predicted proteins | sample RumenRJG_04DNA_FD_193489 | JGI IMG/M metagenome (GOLD analysis project Ga0256407, IMG submission 193489) | Bovine rumen microbial communities from Lethbridge, Alberta, Canada - RJG_04 | ecosystem: Host-associated > Mammals > Digestive system > Stomach > Rumen | place: Canada: Alberta...
TTTCCCAATCGGTAAATACCGTAAAGAATGAAGATTATAATAATAATTCCGACAACAGTATAGAAGAAACCTTCTGCACCATTAGGGAAGTCGATTTCTCTAATTTTAGGGAACAACCAAGTTAAGGAAAATCCAAACAAACCTATTATTGCAACCACCCGCCATATCCAGTTTTCAACTATTGACCACGTTATGTTGCTCGTTGCCTTTTCCGTCTTTTTCTCCACAAACTTACCAATCTTCGTTTTAAAGTTCGTAGTGAGTTCATCCAAGAGATTATTTAAAGGCTCTGACAATTGGCCAGCACTTTCTTCTATATTCTTCTTGAAAGTTTCCCCAGCACCATTAACAGCTGCATTAAAGTTATTGATGCCGCTGGTGATAGTGTTTGAAGCCGACGATATAATCTTTCGTGACTCATCATCGAGACGGGCTTCTGGAGCTTTTATATTCTGTAATTGGTCACGAAGTTTCTTCAGTGACTCACGCATCTCGTCGATGACATTATAATTATCGGCAATCTTGCCGTTCATCGTTTCAATACCCTTCAGTAATTCTGCTATCTTATCAAGCAGCTCCATACTGATGGCTGGTGCAGCAGGAGCCTGCTGAGGAACCTGCTGCTTGTCCTGGTCACTGCCAGGTCTATTTGGCTTAAACAAATTGTTACTCATATTTCAAATACTATTTTCTACCGTAACCTCTTGATCTGAACTTGGCGAATACCGGTTTCCACAAGTTCCACCATTCATCATCTCTCTTATCTCGCCAGCCGCCGGTATCTTGGCCACCGCCACCACCGCCAATAGAAGGAGTCGTTGCAGGCAAGGCCATATCCATAACAAACTCCATCATCATATCGGTAGCCTTCACAGCCTGTCTTGCTATGCCATTAGCCATTTCCACCAGTTCGTTCACGGCTTCCTTCAGATTTTCTCTGGTTGTGTCACGGCCACCAAGTAGGCACTGGCCGACGATACCTTCCTGAAGTCCGTCCCATTCGTCTCTGTCGAAAACACTAAACGTAGAAGCACAGAACTCTTTGAGTATTTGAAGTGCGGCATCAACAGCAGAGCGAGCTTCCTTCTCTTGCTGCGACTGTTCACGAGGTTGCTTGCTGGCCAGTTTTTTTATCTCCATCAGACGGCGATACTCTTCATCCTCCAGACGCTTCCTCTCTGCGTCGGTAATGATGGGTCTTGACGGATTATAAGAAGTAGATGGTGCTGGCTTGGTTCTTGTCTGCTTCTGCTCGTCATGAAGCTCCTGCCACGTATTATAAATTCGTGCTGCCGTAAGTTGTCTGCCTATCTTGCTGGCATTATAGTTAGAATTGCCTCGCCATACGCTGTAGCCGACAACATTCCCCTGCGAGTCATTCCTGAACATCAGCTCATAGTTGTCTTGTCTGCCTTTGTAATCGGTAAACGTTCTGTCCTCAATGGCATCCTTAAAGTTATTCCAGGAGAACTTATCCATCTTACGGAGAACATCGTAAATGGTATCCTCAATTTCTTTCTGATGGTGCTTGCTGATGACCTCAGCAGACTTCCATCCACGACTCTGGTTCAACTTCTCTGTAGCACGGGCGGCACGCTTGGCTATCATTCTCGGATCATTCTGAGAAAGGCCGTCATAAGTAAATCTTGAAATAAGGAAGTGGAGATGCCAAATACCCGACTTAGCATCACGGTGCAGCATGCAGAACCATTTACTGTCCCGAAGATGTGTCTTGGGGACTTTATATTTCTTCTTATTGCCATTTTTATCAAGGATGAAATTGCCATTTTTATCCTTACGGTGATAGGTGATTTCTTGCTCATCCATCTTGTCAAGCAACTCCTTGGCATAGTCCATAAGAGCCTCCTTCTGTTCTTCCGTCAGAGTCTCTTCGTCGCTGTTGATTCCCATCGACTTCATCTCGTCAGGAGTGGGTGAAGACTCCAACATGATACAGGTGTTTTTGATGTTTGGGAACATCGAGCCTTCCTGCTCAAACTCGTACCAGATTTCCTCCATATCTGGAGTACTGCTGTCGATGAAAGTATCACAATCAAGATGCTCTCCACCGACGTAGATAGCCTTGTCTTTCATGCCGGCATATTCGGAATAAGCCTTGCCATGAGAACCTTGTCTTCCTTTCGTTGTTGCCATTATATTCTCCTCCTTAAATCGTCAATAAAATCAAGTTCTTTTTGAACGGCATTGAACCATTCCATTTGAAATTCAGGCTCACCTAAAATCAGTTTTCTGGCTTCGTCTGAAAGCCCTGCAAGGCGCTTCGATAATTGTATAATATCAGTCCTCGCTTTGGCGAGTTGATGCTTCAGTTCAGGGTCTGGAGTCATGGGCCGATATCCTGTCGCAAGCTTGCGTATATAAGTACCTGTATGCATATGACATTGACGGGCGTTTTGCGTCGCAAAATCCCACTCTTCATCTGAAAAACGAATGCGTCGTATAGGACGCTCACGGGAAGGATTTTCTTCTGTAATATTCGGTCTACCCGGAAGCATTTTGTTTTTCTTTAAAACGTAGTTTCTTTTGTATGTCATAGACTTAAAATTTTATCGTTAATACCTATTGAAAATGAGGTGCGAGCCTGCGAGAACTCAATTAAAAATGAATCTATTGTAGTTCATTTTTCAAGACTATTTCGTGGCAACGAAATAAAGTCTTGTCTTCAAATAACGTTTCGGTTTTCTTTCGGGACGTTCTGTCGATATTCGGCAGTTCCGTTATCTGCTTGCAAATTTACGAATTATTTTCGATACTTCAAAGAAAATCAAGTAAGAATTAGATATCATTAACGTATGCGAATAATGCAGCATACTTCCGTCGCTTTTTTTCTGCTCTGTCAACATAAGTGATATCGTGTTAATTTATGTGCCAGAATGTTGTATCTATCGAGGAAATTTAGTAACTTTGCAGCATAATTAATAATAGTTATATTATGGTGCATCAGAAGAAGCAAATGAAGGTCAAGTCTGACGACAAGACAAGAGGGGTCAAGATTGACTCCACTAAGAAAGTCAAGATGTATATCGAAGGTGCATGGAAGATGCTCGCTGGTATATCGCTGAGTGAGGTTGCCACCAGGCTCTCTCGTGGAAACGGAGTACCGAGTGTTGATGATGCTGTCATCAATAAATATATTGGTGTGCTGATTGAACGTATTGATAAGTTCATACCCATTGTATTTTTATCCGGCAACGATGTGGTTCCATACCGCAAGCGTAATCGCGAATGGCAGGGAAGGCTTATGAAGGTCGCTGATCTTGTCAGCCGCGACTCTAAGCCGACATACCTTGTCGATGCCGTGAACGTTATCCTGAAGAATGAAGCAGACGCACAGGTCAGTGCCCTGAAGGAGTCAGTGGAATCCATCATACAGTTGAAGGAAAATAAGCAGAAACTCAACGATGAGCAGAAGGCAGCTCTGGTTGACAATCAGGAGCGCATCAAGGATGTTAAGAAACAGCTCGTTTGCACTCCCATGATACTCGCCAAGTATCTGCACATGAACTGGACTGAGAATTTGAAATTCGAGGATGTTGTCCCGTTGATGAAGCCAGACGTTATAGCGAAGTTCATTATTGAACGTTCTGGTACTCCCTGGGAGCTTCTTCCTGTCAAGATGGACAGTGTTACATATACCGTCAACATAGACAAGGCAAGTAAGTGGAAAAAGGCAGATGTCAAAGAACACCTGGAGATACCTTATTCCTGTCCTTCTGTAATCTCGTCGATGGCCGGGCATGATATTCTCGCCGACATCGAGAGTGACATTAAGTTGATAGACGATTTCATCAACTGGTCTACGTCCCACTATCAGACGACACTCAGTGACGAGTATCTAAGAACTTATAATAGTTATATTGATAAGTTTAAGACCTTCAAACTTTCAGTCGACACACTAAAGAAGAGCAAGACCAACAAGAAACAAGTCATCACCGCAGCTGCAGCACCCGTCGAGCCGCATGCGACTGTAGCGGCACCCGTCACCACTCAATCAGTCGAGCCGGATGAGATACTGATGTATGTAGCCAGTTACACAAGATATGGATCTGAGGGATCTATTCCCGATTGGATTACAGAAAAGTGTGGTGAAGCAGCACAGCTTATAGCAAAGCATCCGGATGGTGCCAGACTTTTCACCGACCTCAAACGGAAGTATAGCTCCATGGCTGACGATGATGAAGGCTGGGGCGAGAAAGCAAAGTCCACTGTTGTTGCGAATGCAATCATCGCCCTCTCCGACGAACTGCGATAGTATAGCAAGGGGCACAGGGGACGGCGTATGAGTCCCCCGTAGCGGCCAGCACCACAGAGCGACCATAGGGAGTGGTTAAGGGCTGCACGTAGTGCCGTCAATCGGAGCCAGCGTAGATTGTTAGCCCGTCCGTTAGATGCCATTAAAATGCACAGCATCAACTGCCGGAGCATATCCCTTTCTTGGGCATACTGTCACGACAAGACAGGGAAAGCAAAGACGCTGCCGCATGCACCAATTCCGAAGTAGGGGTGAATCATCCAAAAGAGGAAAGTAGTGTCAGATTGCCGTCCGAGAACAATGATTGTCGGTGCCACGAATATGAATAGCCAGGCACACTGGCCATATTTGTAGCAATGAAGGATGTGTATGCAATACTCTTCATTCATAGACCATCGTCGTTCCCGAAAAGACGACAGTCGGACTCTACGGCTCAAAGGTGGATTTACCCAAAACGAAAGAACGCATACGGTAACATCTTGTTCCCTGATAGAATGGCGTGGTGTACGCCCAGATTGCCCGACAGTGTTATAGTTCGATTAAGTCACCTTTTTAAAAATTATAAAAATCGAACTATAAAAAGGCATCTAAACGATGGTAAATCGACAGTTCGATTTACTTAGGATTATTTAGAACCTCCATATTTTGAAAATTCAGCACCAATGGTCGAGTCGTTCTCAAATACGCGAAATATGAAGCGTTATAAGACCGAAAAATGATGTAATATCAACTTTTCGGGCGCAAAATTGACGTAAATTCAATTTATGCCTGGTTTCACGTCAATTCTGGAGAACGTCATTTCCTGTCAGGTTCTACCCCACCCTGGCGCAGGAACCTGTAGACTGTCGATTTAGATTTGATGGCCAACTGCTGCATGATCTGCGGAATGGTCATTCCACCTTTGTATAGTTGAACGCAGGCAACGGCCTTGTCGTTTCGTTCTTGTTTGGGCCTGCCAAACCTGACACCTTTTTTCTTGGCCGCTGCCCTACCCTCTGATGTTCGCTCTTTAATCAGGTCGCGTTCAAATTCGGCAAGAGCCGCAAATATGTGCATCACCAGTTTCCCAGCAGTGCTGCCGGTATCGATATTATCTTTGAGTGACAACAGGCTGACATTCTTAGCCTGCAGTTGCTCGATAATGGTTAGTAGGTCTTTAGTTGACCTGCCAAGCCGGTCAAGCTTGTAGATGACCAGTGTATCACCTTCACGCAGATATTGAAGACATTTCTCTAATTGTTCACGTCGATCGACACCGCTCACCTTCTCTTCATATATCTGCTCACAGCCTGCTTCACGTAGTGCCGTCAGCTGCATATCCAAATGTTGGTCTCTTGATGAGACTCTTGCATAACCGATTCTCATATTATATCTTCAGGTGTTGATGTTGTCTGTAATTTTTTGATAAATTCATCGAAGTCTTCGCCCCTATCCTTGAAAGCCTTTCTGATGCCGTCAAATGACGGATCTGTCAGCGGCTTTGGCGTTGGGTTGACAAACCTCTCCCAATTCTCTTCCGTATATGGAATATAATCGTCAGGAAGGTTTCTCAGAACCTCCCGCAGTTCCTCTATATTGGTGTTGTCGTATTTGGTAATTGGGCCTTCGAACATATCCACTATTTCGGCTTCAGCTCCATTGAGGTACAACACCAGTTCTCCCTCCTTCCACCATCTTTCGATGATGTCTGCAGAGAAGCCAGTGTCCTTGGCGCACTCCTCCTTTGTACCGTCGGGATGTTTATGGTTCCAGACGGTAACGAGTAGTGCCTTTCTGCTGTACCTTACATCATTCTCTATCTCCTTCCACCATTTATATACAGAGTTCTTGCTGACGTGAAGCGTCCTTAACGGTTTACCCATGAACTTCTGCTTCTTCAGCTCCTCTTCATCTAAGCCCTGCTTCTTTGCTTCTACAAGCACTTTGAGGTCATCCAGGCACCGACGGACGTTATCAACATCAGGATGTTCATCCATCCAGTTTAGTATGAGCTTTGCAATCCTGCTATTAGATACGGACACCGTTGTTCCTACTGGACGGCCGTCATTGTTTCTCCAGTCCGGTATAGAGCTGTCAAACTTACGCCTGTTATCTCTTGCCGACCTTGCGTTGGCAAGGTGTACGAACTTGTTCTGTCCTTTTCTATTAGGGTTCTTTTGGATGTTAAGTCCTGTCGTTGCCTGAATTGTATGAATGGGCCAGTTGCGATAGGAATAATCGTATGCCCTGAAAGCGTCTATAACGTCTTTGATGGTGAAATGGTTTCGCTCATCAACAGTCAGCCTCTCCATACGTGGTACAACGGACACGGCATCCCTCCATACCTCTTCCCTTGGTATGTCGCACTTCACGGCATAGACAACGAGTGTCAGTATGCACCAATATCTGTGATGCACCTCTATCGGCTCAGCAGGATCCCTCAGTCTGCGTAGCCACCAGTCATAGACATCTCGTTTGACATGCCATTTGGCCTTTCCCTTCAGCTTCTGCACAATGACCCTTGCATACCACTCAGGCCACAGTTCTTCGGCCTTGGCAAGAGTCTTTCTGTTGGGGTTGTATTCCGGTCTCACGATCAGGCTCTTGATTTCCTCTTGGGTAAGATGGTAGTCCTTGTTGAGGGCAAGCCACTTGTTCAAGCCTGTAATCGTCCAAAGAGACTGTTCGGTGAGATGCCAGCATGTAACCTCTTCACCGAACTTCGTCTTACTCTCCGGCAGACGAAATCCCTGGTGAATACTCTGGTACTGTCTCTTCTTGTCGGATGACGTACCAGCGTTCCATATAACATTAGTAAGACCCGTCTTCAGTTTGTTCAGCAGTTCCCAGTTCTTCTCATACAGCGGTACTGGTGCAGCAAGGATGTAGTACAGGTGCAGGCCGTGTCCGCTGTTCGATATGAGGTTGGGGGTCGGTATCTTCATGTCAGGCAGGTTGACGCCATCATCATATACCTGTGGCTTCATCTGGTAGAACAGGTTGTCAAGCTGCTCGATGCCAACCCCGTCAAGGTCGAACCCCAGAGCATAGAGGAAGCGGGAGTTCTCCTTGCTGTTGGTACGTCCGACGTAGGTGACAGGTGCAGCCAGTGCGAAGTCCTGTTCCTTGAGCCAGTCGGTATCGCGCCAGTCCTCCTGAAGGATGATCTTGTGCATGTTGTTGTCGATCTCCTTTTCGTTGCCTTCGTCATCCTTGATGATCTTGGTGCCGTAGCGGTAGAACACGACAGCGTTGTACTTCCAGCAGGCGTAGCCAGAGTAGTCAATCTTCGGAGCCTTCACCTTCTTGGCGGCCTCCTTCTGTGCCTTCTTGCTACCACCCAGTTCCTTGACCTCGCGACGTGCCTTGCGCCTGAGCTTGGCCACCTCCTTCTCGACGGCCTTATGTTGGGTGAGCCAGATACGGTATTCAGGGCTATCGATATCCTCAAAGGGAGGAACGTCACGCACACCCTTCACATCACGCTCGAAGATCAGGCTGAGGAAGTCGCTGGCATAGACGCGCGCCATCTGGAACCCGGTACGATCAGAGTTGCCGAGGTAGCGATCCTTCTCATGGAAGCTGGCAATCACCCTGGCTTCATCCTCAACGAGAGCATTCTCGCCCACACGTTCCTGCTTTCTGCTCTTGCGTGTGGCTGCCGACGGCACGAACAAGCTACCGCTTGTATTGATGCGCTCTCCCTTTGGTCGAGCGACATTCAGGGGGCGTATATTATCAATATTGTTATTTTGGTACTCTTTATCCATACTCTTCACCTTTTTATTTTTAGGCGCTTTCTCCCAGATGGTCGAAAGCGATTAACAGGGGGCGTATATTATCAATATTGTTATTTTGGGAATTTCGGGGGCAAAGTTAGGGATTTTTCTCCAAACTTCCAAATATTATGGGGATTATTTTTAATTACATGTACGGGTAATTAGAATTATTTAACTTTAATTACTTGTACGTGTAATTAATTTATCGTATCTTTGCACCATCAAATCACCGGTGTTATGACAGCAGAAGAAAGTTTTTTAGGAGAAGTCCTTCGTGAGGTGAATGCCTTCACAGGAGAAATGAAGAAGTTCCATGACCTGAAGGTTACGGACTTTGTTCCCGTTGAAGATTACGAGAACGACTATTGGTGGAAAACCTATGCCGTTGTAAGAGGACGGCAGAAGGTGTATGTCAAGGCAACGGCTCCCATCAGCTATTATGCCATACAGGAGTTTGGAGACAAACTGATAAAGGCATGTGGTCATGTCGAGCTGTGGCAGACTCTTCTCGATGACGAACGTCCCGGCGAGGTTGCCCTTGAACTTCAGCCGACAGATGACGGTAAGGATATCCAGCTCACATTTACATTTTTCCAAAAGACACTAACGCTGACAAAGTAAATCTATGGCAAAGAAGAAAGACATCAATAGCATGGGGCTGACTGACTCGCAACTCGTAGCGTTCAGGAGCTTCACGTCAGGAGCCAACATTTTCCTGACAGGTAGAGGTGGCTCCGGCAAGTCTTTCTTGACCCGTTATATCATCAACTGGTGCAGGCAACAGAAATACTCCGTTCTGGTATGCGCACCTACCGGTATCGCAGCAATCAATATAAGCGGTTCTACCATTCATCGTGTTTTTAGGCCGGGTATTGGTATTATCGAGCCAGGCAAACGTAGCTACGACAAGAAAGTCCTCGGCCTCCTTGGGAAGGTGGACGTTATTGTCATTGACGAGATATCGATGTGCCGAGCAGACCTTTTTGGCTTTGTCGGCAACACCCTACTCCATGTCTTTAAGAAGCAGCGCGACAATGGCAAACGTCATCAGTTGCTGGTCGTCGGCGATTTCTATCAGCTTCCACCTGTTCTTGCAGAAAATGAAAAGGAAGCCTACTCTCGTCTTTACGGCGACAGGAAGTTTGCGTTCCAAACGGAGCAATGGGTTAATCTCAATCTCCAGACGATGGTTCTGCAGGAGTCGATGCGTCAGGCAGACAAAGAACTTGTCGCCGCTCTCGACAACATCAGGGAGGGTGTCGCCGACTTCGGAATATTCAAGCAGACGGAGCCGGATCCTACGGCCATCACCATCTGCGGTACAAACTCTGAGGCACAGACAATCAACGACAAGAGTCTGCGGGCACTCATAAGGAACGGTGCAAAGCCTGTTGTCTTGAAGAGCATCGAAACAGGCTACCCGTCGCCTTCCGACTATCCAACTGACAAGGAAATGACTTTATGCCGTGGGGCAAAGGTCATCATGATAAACAACGATCCCGACAAGCGGTGGGTAAATGGAAGTTTTGCCACCGTAACATCGATTGACAGCGATAGTCTCTCTGTCCTGATTGAAGGGAGCAAGCAGCCGGTGAACGTCGAGCGTTTCAGCTGGTCTATTTGTGAGTATGTCCTTGAAGAAGGAAACGGTAAGTCCGAACCAAAGATAGTGAAAAGGGAGAAGGCCACAATAGAGCAGTTTCCCGTCAAGCCTGCATGGGCGATATCCATCCACAAAAGCCAGGGCCAGACTTACGACCGTGTTAATGTCAATATAAGCAGGATTTTCGAGGCTGGCCAGTTGTATGTTGCGCTGAGCCGTTGCAGAACCCTGGAGGGTATGCACCTCATCGGCTCCTTAATACAGGAGAAGGTGATTACCGACGAAGCTGTCATAAAGTTCATGAGTAATCTGAACAAGCCAGAACTGACAGGCCAGATGATTCCCTTCGACACTGACGAGCAACACGACGAAGACCGATATCAGGAAGGCTGGGATGACGGCTATGATTACAGGTCAAAGGAGGTTGAAGAGATTTACGGCGAGTTGGTTGATGCCGACCCACACGTAAAGCGTGTGTCAGACCGAGTGGCAAGGGAAAGGGAGAAAGATATGATGCCACAGGAACTGCGCAATCCGAGGAAAGCTGGAAGGCCACGCAAGGACAAGTCCGAAACCCATCCGTCAAAGGCCATCCGCGTTCCTGATGCCGTAGCACCCATTCTTAAAGAGATTGGTGATATATGTAAGGACTATCCTGATGTAGAGCAACAGTGTCGGGAGTTCTTAAACTCGCTGAAAGAACAATTTCAGAATAAATAATATATATTCTATATTCCATATTCTATAATATATGTCGGCAGGACGACCATATAACAGCACTACCCCACTCTGGCGAAGCAAACCGGCAGTGAAGGTTGGCATGTATCATTTCCTTTGTTTCATGGAGCAAAGGAACCCGACGATGTATGGTTGTGCCAAAGAAATGGGTATATCGAGAACCACAGCCATCAAGTGGTTTGAGACAACGCGATGGAGCAAGGAACGTGATGAGCAGTACTGGGCCGTCAGGAGGTGGGTACTTGAACACCTTTACACAGATTTCAGTAATGATGCGAAACTGTGCGCTTCAGAACTGATGCTTCAGGAGTCTGATGTGTGTCTTTTCATGGCAATTTTCAAAATAGAATCCCAATACGTCCTATTTTAAAGCTTTAACTTATATTAACTATGTACATTTTAATTATTTCCTGACATTTTTTAAGGTCGGAAATGAATAATATAATAAATAGTCACACGCGCGAGGTGATTTTGATATTTCAAAATAACTTCTTATATTTGCAACTGGAATGGAAAAAGCCTACCTCAGCGAGATTGGTTCGCTGTTAGGCGGTGGCAGGAGATTTCCACCAGTGAATTTCGCCAAAAACGACACATTCAGGAAATAGCCTGCCATTTTTCCTAAAAAAGAGCGTGATCTTTGAAATAAAAGTATTAACTTTGCACCAAAATCGGAAGTGCCCGACCAGTTGAAATCGCCAATTCCAAACTATTCACGGGTACACAGAAGCTACAACCCATACGGTGGGCTGTGCCTGTGTTGGATATGGCGTTTGGCGATGCCTACTGGTGCACGGGTGGCAGCCCACTTCTGTATTCATAACGCTCCTACTGGCTGACCGGGGGCAACCAGAAATTATCGCCAAATTATGAAAAAGTATTTTTTGAGTTTCGCAATGCTGCTTGCTTGCACAAGCACATTCGCACAAGTAACAGTTGCAGAACCCGAGTTCGTCAACAGCTACTGCATCTTGACAAGTGAATCGACGTATGACGTACTGCCGAAGGAGAACGGCGACATCCAGAAACACCAGAACAAGGTGAGCAAGTTTGCAAAGATCGCGGGAGCCGCTTCCCGTATCGGTGGAGCCGCAGGACTGCTTGGAGCGGCCACGGCTGGCTCTGCTTCAGGCGTTATAACTGGAGTGCGTGTGATGGGAACCGCATCCAGTGTTGGTAGTATGGCATCTGCAGCCGACGTCCTCGCCGGTGCCGAAGGGATGGACATTGTGTTTAACGGCGGCAGTTCTACCTATCAGGTAAAGACCGATGGTGACATCAGACTTCTGATTAAGGGAGAAAACAATGAGACGGATCCAATGGAGGTATATCGCATCGTCCGTTTCGTAAAGAACAAGAAGGACAGGCGCATCCAGTGGACGCAGTTCGAACCGGCACTGTTAGGCAGCGAGAAAGCTCAGAAGGCGGGCTATGTGGCTTTCGAGGGTCACAAATACGGTGAGCAGTCATACCTTCTCACCATTCCTGCTTCTGAGGCGAAGAAGGGCGAGTATGGTATCTTCTATATGAGCATTATATCAGCATCGGTAATACCTGTAGGGACATTCAGCGTAAAGTAGTATGGAAATACTTCTTTTATTAGGTTTATTGTCTCTCTTCTTTGGTGGATCTGGCAAAGACAAGGACAAGAAGAGAAAGAAAAGGCGCAGCAGGCGCAAACCTGATAATTCATGGCTTGATGCTGCCTGGTTCCATGACCACAATCAACCTTTGTAGGTAATTGCCATGTAATGGTGGAATAGGAAGACATACGGCAATGGTAACAGAGAAGGAAAGAGTTAAAGACCTGCAGGCGCATTCTGTGTGGATTGATGAAGGCATAAACTCCTGCATCAAGAACGGCTATGATCTTGACCGCCTGACAGTCAACTGGCAGGCCCGCGAGCTGCGTTATACCGATGCAGATAGAACTGGTATTGACAGTCAAATCGTAAGTCGGAGTGTTCTTTCTACAAAGTCACAAAGTTGGACTCCCCTACCCGACTTCGGTGACATCAAAGCATACGAAAAAGATATGCCAACAGGATGTTTTGATAATCTCCGAATGGCGATACGGGAAGAGTCTGACAGGCTCCTTTCCGTAGCCAAGGAGATAAATCAGTTTATTCCATCTGAGGAATGGAGTTCATTCGGTCATAGGACGAAGAAACAGAGCGGTGAAAGTATTGTCTTTTACGACGAGCTTCACGGACGTGTCATCAAGGCTAAAGATCCTTTCGCATACACATCCCTAAAGAATGATAATCCTTACGCCGTCCTTTATGAGCACGTCGTACACAATCAATACTTCGGTGATGTCGCTTACAGATTCCTGGGCATGAGCGAGGATCCTGTTAGCGGAAGCGTTCGTTTTGTCTTTGAGCAGCCCTTCGTTGACACTTTGGAGAGGCCGACAAAACAGGAAATTCACGAATGGTTTACCGCACGTGGATTTCATCTTACCGATGCCGGATTCTTCTACAGCAACGGTATAATTTCCTTCACCGACGTATGGGCAGACAACTGCCTGAAGGACGGGGAAGGTCGTCTACGTTTCATAGATCCTATTATCAGGTTTGAAAATCGCTCCGGAAACATCAAAGATTATTATGGTTGATTACAGGAAATATCAGAAGGCCGAAAAAGAAATGTATGACATGAAAACCGATTTTCATTGTCATATCTTACCTGGTCTTGATGACGGTGCCCAGAACATTGGGGAAGCGGTGTTCCTTTCCCGTAAGCTGGTAGAATGGGGCTTTACCGATGCCGTATGCGTTGTACATTCATCCTATAAGTACAGACATACACCCCAGGAGGTGCTGACGGCATACGGTGAACTATATAATGCCCTTTTAGAAGAGGGCATCAACCTGTCTTTGCATCCGACATATGAATATCGGATTGTTCCTCAGTCGTGGCCAGAGGTCTGCAATAACAGGTGGTGGCTCCCATGGTATGGCATGAATCTGTTAATAGAGTTTCCTATTAGAGGGCGTGAGTTCTTCGGCGACCTTGACCCATTCGACGAAGTGAAGAAGATCCTCGATGACTGCTACCAGCCAGTACTGGCACATCCTGAACGATACCACTATCTGAGTATGGAAGAGTTGGCAAAGCTGCATGACCTCGGTTGTGAGTTCCAGCTGAACTACGGTTCTATCTACGGCTTCTATGACGAAGAGACCAGACAGCGGTCAGAACAGATAGAGAATGAAGGCTGGTACAACTATGCAGGCACCGACCTCCACAACAAGAAATATACAGATTTCTACGATTCAATCAGAGCAGGTAAAGATGGAAGAATACTATTATGAATATCTCAGGAATTACCTTGTAGAATATGATGACCCAAGGAAAGATGATGATGAGTTCATCCGTGATCGGGCTTCGTATGCGGCAAGCGTTTTTGATGGAGAGAAACATGCTGGAACCATCGCACCCGGCGAGGTTGCCATTCAGGTGTTGATGGAAGGGCTTTGAACGGAGAGATATATTGACATAAAGAGTTAGAATATGGAAGTAGAAATGTTAAGAACCAAGTTGAATGAAATCGCAGTCATGATTCTTTCAACAGACAACGACGCAGAGAAGAAAGCGTTGGAGGAACAGCGAAGTGAACTGATAAGGTCTGAGATGCGGGAGAATCGTGATTCCCATCCGGAATTTGTTGACATGTTCAATGCCTGGCACCTGTTTGCTGGTGCGGTGGATAAGGTAACAAAACTTGTCGAAGTTGCAGTGAAAGATTTCTTCGGGTTAGATTTGAAATGGCTCCCTATAAATACAAGCTATGAAGACAAGACCATTATCTGTGTTGTCAACTTGGGGAACATTGATTTAAGGGCACGAGATTTTCAATTGTTCAGGGAAGCTTTGGGATATCCTGATTACACGCTGACACCAACGGTTAATGAAGACGGGAACGCCGAGATGGTATTCAAGTTCGATGTATTGAGTTCTGAGTTTCTTTTTGGCTACGATGCAGCTCAGCACTACTCTGTTCCGTTTGACAATCTGGAGGATGAAGATGACCTGCCTCCAGACGATGCCATTCCATACATAGAAGAGGAAGAACCTTTTCCGTCTTTCACAGCAGAAGATGATCCTGAGTTGTATGATGAAAATGAAATTATAAGCAAGAAAGAGAATCCTGCAAAGAAGCGGAAGCCTCGTAGAAAAGCGAAGAGGGTTCCTCGTTCAAGAGAGCAGGAAGTCGTTGACGCATATAATGCCGGTACGTCATTGAAGGAAATGAGAGCGAAATTCAATACAAGCGACGACATTATCTACAGGATTTTAAAAGACCACGATATCAAACCCAACAGAGTTCAGAAGTACGGAAATCTGCAATACAACAAGAAGTCTTATGCTGCTGAATTGTGATAACGTCTCTAAGAGGCTTAAATCCTATAGAGAGCGGTATTAATTATTATGGAATATATATTATAGAATATAGAATATAAAATATAGTAATAACTCCCCCACTCCATTTTATTTGTGAGTTTATGGATAAACGAATTGTTTTCTTTACCGGATTAAAAGGCGGTGTTGGGCGCAGCGTCTTGTCTGAAGCATACGCGGCTTACCTCGTAAGTAAAGGATTGCCCGTCACCGTCATCGATGCAGATGCGAACAATACGGCAACTGTCATATCGAGGCGCAGGAAATGTACTGGTGCGCCGTTATACACTATCGTACCTTTGGACTGTTCAAAGCCCAATAGTATAGAAACCGTGAGGGACTTTTTTGAAGGCAGTGTCGATACCATCTACATTGTGGATTGTCGTTTCAACCACGATTATAAAAATCTGCTTTACCTCTATCAGTTTGCAGATATGATCGTGTTGCCGATTCAATATCACAAGTTCTGTACAAGTTCGACATTCACCTTCATGGAGTATATTAAAAGAAAGGGCATCTATGCACCTATTTATCTCCTTCCGAATATGTGCGACAACATGCACACTAACCAAAGCGAGGACGGCATACAAAGTCAGATATTAGGTCAATGTGGAGAGTTCCTACCAGACATACCTGGAAACGTAGAATTCACTCGTTTTGGCTGCTTTGACAGTTATTCAAAGAAGATGAAAGCTCTAACAGGTAAGGCATTCGATGCCTTAACGGAAAAACTGGAGATATCCCCTACCCTGCGAAGTGTAGTCAGCTTCGAATACGAACAATACAAAAATTTCGAGTCCACAATGGATAGGAAATAAAAAAATGGCACGTCTGCCCGTGAGGATAGACGGTCATCAATTGTTGCCCATCTGGGCGAAAGGCGATAATTTATTATTGGTTGCTGCTTGACCTCAGCGGGATTGATTCGCTGCTCAGGCGGCAACTTTTTGCTTAACGACCCACCCTGTCTCTTAAAAAATCATAATTTTAGAATATAGAATATAGAATATATATTCTTAAATTTGGTGATATCAGAAATTATCGCTAACTTTGTGCCATCATATTATAAATAGACATAAATGAGTACACTTACAAAGAAAAGCTGGCAGAGCATTGCTGCCAATGCCGCCGACGAGATTGAACATCTTGAATGGGAGGTGCGCGATGTCCGAAAGGAGATACTGCAGCGCATAGAAAATACCAAGAGCATTATCGATTGGTCGTGGGACACCTGTAAAGGAGAGAATGGTCAGACTGCAGCAGTGTATTGGGACGATGCAAATGATGACGAGAAAGCTATGCTCGACCAATACGCCAAGTTCGATGACATTTGGTTTGATGCACGAAAGAAGTTAGAACAGGCACGGGTACTTCTGGAGGAAGCCTATACTTCTTTGAATAGCATAAGATAAAGTCATGGATTTCGAAATATAGAATATTGAATATAGAATAAATAATATAGAATATTAAATTATGGCAAAAGCAAAGATCCTGGCAGTGGCCAACCATAAAGGTGGCGTTGCCAAAACAACTACCACAGCGACATTTGGTGCAATCCTTGCGTCAAGAGGAAAAAGAGTTCTGCTTGTCGATATGGACGCGCAGGCAAACCTTACAACCGGCCTCACGGAGCATGAGGCACGTTTTACCATCTACGATGCCATCAAGGACGGAAAGTTCTTTGATCCTATTGAGATAAAAGAGAACCTGTATCTCATTCCGTCATCGGAAGAGTTCGCAAGTATCGACCTCATACTCGCCGGTGCCATGGAGCGCGAGTATCGTTTGAAGGATTTTCTTGAACCTTATGCCCAAAATTATGATTATATCATTATCGACTGTCCGCCGACGCTTGGCATTCTTCTTGTCAATGCACTTGTGGCCGCTGATGGTCTAATTATCCCAACCACAGCAGAGGCATATCCGTTTAAGGGTCTGACAATGTTGACAGACAGCCTGGCCAATGTTCAACGGAGGATGAATCCTTCTGTGAAACTGGTGGCCATACTTATTACCAGATGGAAGGGTGCAAAGCTCAATAAGGCCGTTCGCGAGCAGTTGATGGCACAGTTCGAAGATACATTGTTGCCTACCTATATAAGGGAGAATATCAAGGTCGCCGAAGCACCGTTGGCCGTACAGACTCTTATTGATTTTGATGCCAATAGTAACGGTGCGGTTGATTATGACCACGCCTTAAACGAGCTTATGGAAAGGATTTAATCTATTTCGGATTATAGAATATAGAATACAGAATATATATTCCAAATTAAGAGTTATGGATAAGAATGATATGATGAAAGGCCTTCAGAAGATGGCCAAAAAGCCAGAAAAGAAAGATTCGCCAAAAGTTGAAAGTCCTCGCGCTGCAGCTCCCGAAGCAGAGAAACCGAAAGCCGTTGGCCGGCCAAAAAAGCACGAGCCATACGAGAAAACGACTGTCACTTTCCCTGCGGAGCTGATGGGAAAACTGCGGATGCTCTGCCTCTATGATGACAGACAGATCCGTGAAGTTCTGGAAGAAGCACTCGGAAACTACATTGCCGACTACGAGAAGCAGCATGGTGCCATTCGTGTTCCACCGAGATTCAGAGAAGGTTCAAAAAAATAGTTCTGATATGGAAAAGAAAATAACAGATCCATTCAAGGTGGAACTACTTGATGTGCTGAACGAAACTGGCGGTGTTATGAAGATCCAGTTTCATACTATGACATTAACAGTTCCGAAGGAGTTGCTACAGCAGCTTCGGGACAAGGGCTTTAAGACGAATATAACGATGTGTATGATGGCAGGGCTGTCCCAATCCGGCATGAAAGAGGAAGAGATTATGTCTTTCCTGGCAGAAGCAGACGCAGCAGGAGCATCACCCAGCTTGACCATTGAGGCAGAGGAAGGACAGGCACTGAACATCACCAGTAAGGAGGAAAATCCGATGGTGGACATGCTGGTGCAGGCTCTTCAAAATCAAAACAAGGAGGGTAGGGGATGATAAGAAGTCTGAAACTTTTCGCAGCATGCGTAGAGTCTATGCGCACCGCTGAGCAGGCCTACGAGAAAGAACCTACGCCTTTCAATAAGAACATCCTTATTGACCTGCAGAAAAAGGTGGATGCATGGGTGCAATGGGTACACCAACAGCAGGACGCAGAACTGACCAAGGGAGTACCACCGTTCATCAACCGTCGCCCATCGACGGGGTATCAAGGTGTAATGAGTAATGACCAGATGCAGCAGCTCATGGCCAATCACACGCCCGAAGAAATAGAAAGATATACCAAGCTCATGCAGGGAAACCTATAAAGTAACGAACTATGGATAGAGACAAGATAAATCAAGAGATAGACCATCTGTATGACCATATCGTTCAGACGATGGAGCGTACCAATGCTGAGGTTCCTGAAGCTCTGGCCATCATGGCTGCTGCATGCGCACAAGTCATGGAATCATTATGTAACGTTACCGGCGAAGATTACGAAGAGATGATAGGCGCTTCT
>Ga0256407_10006365_pt1 | contig 18270 bp, 11 predicted proteins | sample RumenRJG_04DNA_FD_193489 | JGI IMG/M metagenome (GOLD analysis project Ga0256407, IMG submission 193489) | Bovine rumen microbial communities from Lethbridge, Alberta, Canada - RJG_04 | ecosystem: Host-associated > Mammals > Digestive system > Stomach > Rumen | place: Canada: Alberta...
GTAGCTATTCGTACTAATGGTGGAAACTTGGAAATCAATGCTCCTTTAGATACAGTTAGACACTTTAATAAAGCAAAACTAATTAATATTACTGCCATTGATGGCAATCATTCATATCACGAATTTGGTACTATTGAAATGGCTAAAATTGCTAAAGGACGTTTAGTTATTACAGAGAGTGCAAAAATTGAAGAAATTCGTGCCATTGCAACTAATGATGAATTTACAGAGATTAAACTAGCGGTTGTTGGTGAAGCACAAATCCCTGAGATTACTAGAGACCCAATTTCTTTAGATGAAATAACTGAAGAAGGTGAGTACTCACAACTAATTCTTGAAGTTCAATCGCTCAATGAAAAAGGATCTCAAACACAAGATTCACAATTTGTTTGGGCATCAGTAAAAAATGAAGGTGGATCAAGTATTAAAACAACTGAAATCGCATCATCTGGAACTGTATTAAGTGAGGATACTAAGATTCCTGCTGAACAACAAATTCCAGCAGCATCTGATGCTAAAAATACTGTTGTATTAACTAAAGTAGGTACATTTGATGAACTTAAAAACGCAATTATTACTCACAAAGAATATATTGTACTTTTAAATGATATCAGTGTTCCTAGTGAAAAAACGGGAAAACTCGATGGTTTATTAAATATCAATTCTTCTTTAACTATTGATGGCGATGGCCATGGTGTGACAGGATATGGAAAAAGAACCGCAAACTCTTCGACAATTTATCCAACATTTACTATAAATTGTAATAATAATGGATTAATTCAATCATCTGAAAATATAGATGTTTCATTTAAGAATTTATCAATTACATCAGGAATATCTAAAGGAAGACCAATTGAGACAAGAGGTAAATTAAATTCATTATCATTGATTAATTGTACTGTCACTGCAACTGGAACAGGAAACAATCAACTTATCACTTTAGGTGGTTCTCAAGCAAATAAAATAGATGTTGAAATCAACAATTCAACATTAGAAGGAACCGCATCAAGTTACTGTATTATTTCATTCAATCAATTTGATGCAACTGTTAATGATTCTAGATTTAATGGATACTGTGGCTTCTATCTAAATTCTGATACTTATGGTTCAAACAACTGTAATATAGTTGCAAATAATTCAATATTCAATTCACCAAACTCATTTTCTTTAGAAGGAAATAATAGTTTTGGTGTATTCATGATGGCAAACGTAAGTAATAATATAGTTACTTTAAATAGTTGTAAGGTTAACAACGCTCAAAACGGAACTGCTTACCAAGCGCTTTTAGGCCAAAATTCATACTCTTGTGTTGGTAACAGAGTTATTATTAATGGGAACGATTCATACATTAATGGACTATTAACACTTAATTGTATTTATTATGAGGAAGAAGAATACAAAGACCTCAGTAGTTATGTTCAATTAAATGGCGGTACATATACTAAAGATGTTTTAAATCAAACTAGTGGAGTAGTGTATAAAGGCGGTAATTATTCAGTTGTAATTGGTGAAGGTAAAACTGTTACCGCAAGTGATTTATTTACTTGGATAGTCAAATAAATTAAAAAAAACTAATAATAAATAATTAAGGCGCTCCAAACTTCAGTAGGGGGTAGATGATAAACCTCCAAACTTCTGTAGGGAGTGTGAGAGTATAAAAATCGTCATTTCTTAGGATTTGACGATTTTTTATATGGTCCTCTTTTCCCTCTTTTTGGCGTTTAACAGTTAGATTAGCGGAGAAACTAAACTATTAACTATATTTTTAAGAATGAATACTAAATGATTTATTTCCTATTCTTTAATTTCAAAGGCTACTTAAAATAATAAAATTTAAGTAATGAATAATCTTGTAAAATTTCAGTAAAAAAACAAGCAGTTCTTAAGTTTTTTTAATTTAGAGACAATTATTTACATGTGTAACTTATAGATAAAGTGATTTGAAAATTTGACAAATTTTATACAATTCTTTAATATATATTAAACCTATGGTTGAATTAATTTTATTGCTTACATTATCTGTTATAACAGCAAGACTACTTGAAAAAAGATATAAGGTAGCGTCGATTGCTCACGCCATTTTCTTCATCTGTATGTCAATGGTGTTTTTAATTACAACCGACTTATATTTAATCAAGGAAGCAATGATTAATTGGATGGGTGAAAACTTATATGATTCACTTCATTCTGCATTTAGTACTCCAATGTTTATTATGAATATTGGTATTAGTGCAGTACTTATTTTTGAAGTTGCTATTTTCGTCTTAGTACCAATCCTCTCCATAGCGGCTTTTATCCAAAAGGCTAGAGATGACGCTAAAGAAATTGATGTCAAACGTCCATATCTTAAATTATTTGGATTCATTACTAAGGATCTATATCCTGCAAAGGATTTTAGATATAACAAGACAGAAACTTATTTGATACTTGGCAAACTCTTGAATTAATATTCCCGGTTCTATTTTTTGCATTTCGTTAGATAAATGCGCACAAATAAAACATTAATTTAAGAAAAATAAACAAGGAGATTTTAATATGAAAAACAGAAAAAATAAAAAAGGTTTTACAATCGTTGAACTCGTTATCGTTATCGGTGTTATTGGTATTTTAAGTGCTATCTTAATCCCAACATTCGTTAACTTAACAAACAAAGCAAATCAAGCTAGAGAACAAGAAGAAGTCAGAAATGCATACGTTGCTTATAGCATCGATGCACAAGATGGCATTCTTTATAATGAAATCACTGAAGATCAAAATAAATGGGTCAAACCTGTCACGGTTTTAGGCATTGATAAAGTTGCTGTTAAGAGAGATTCTAATTTCTTTACATACAGCGCAACTAATAAACAATGGGAAGATAAAGGCAAAGAAGAAAAATCAAACTATTCTGCAGTCGGTACCCATACAGCAGAGTTTGCTTATAATGGTTGCTACATTTTCAGTTTAAACGCTAACGCTTAATAAGTAATTTAAATTAATATTCGTATCAATAAGTTTATTCATCTTTACGCTTTATAAAGCGCTTGTGGGAGTGCCCACATTTAACAAGGATTAAACCTCACATATACGGGACGTGAGGTTTAACCCATGTTACTTATATGCAATAGAAACTCGTATGAGGTCATTGGGTAGCATAAGGAGTAACATGGAATATATAAGGAGAGTTTTAAATGAAACTTAGAAGAAACAAAAAAGGCTTTACAATAATCGAGCTCGTTATTGTAATTGCTGTCATTGGTATTCTTGCTGCTGTTTTAATTCCTACCTTTGTTAACTTAACTAATAAAGCTAATGAAGCTGCTGATAATGCATTAGTTAATAACTTAAACAAAGCTTTAAAAATGGAAGAGCAAGAACCAGGACATGAAAAATCACCAACTCTTGAAGGTGCTATTAAAGACTTAGAAGATCAAGGTTATATCTTAGAAAACTTAGCTTCTAAATCCGGAAAAGACTTACTCTGGAGTCAAAGTGAAAACCAATTCTTACTCAATACTGATGGTAAGAGTGGTAAAGATTACTGGAAGATCGTTGATGCAGTTCCTGCTAAAGCCGATCAAAAGTATTCTTACTATGCTGGCAAGAACTTCAACCAAACAGACGTTACAGTCAAATATGGTTTCGATGCTGGTAGAAATAAAGGTATCGCTAACGTTACTTATGAAGGTACAGGTACTGCTCAAGAAGTAGCTATTCGCAGTAGCGGAGATCAATGCGTTTTAACAATCAACGCTCCACAAGATGATGTCAATTACTATGGCTTTACCAAAGAAATTAACGTCGTCGCAGTTAAAGACGAATCATTACATATTTATGGTTCTACAAGCAAATTAAGTGTTACCTCTGGTCACGTTCAAGTTGAAGACACAGGTATCGTCTTCGAATTAGCTGCCAACACAGGTTCTGTAACTAATAATGGTTACATTGCTGAACAAACAGGCGGTGCAGCTCCTTCAGGTACACCTGTTAGCGATCAATATGAAATTAATTCACTCGCTAGATTAGAAGCATTCAGAGATGTCGTTAACTCTGGTAAAAACTTTGCATCTAAAACAGTCAAATTAACAGCCAACATCGATTTAAAAGATGGCTGGAGACCAATCGGTGAAGGTAGCAGAGACGTTGCTGCTTCCAATACTCAAGCTTTCGGTGTCACAACATTCTTTGCTGGTACATTTGATGGTCAAGACCATACAATCTCTGGTTTAAACAATAAAGGATTCGTTCCAACAACAGCCAGACTTGTTAAAGATGGTGGCGTTGATACCTTCGCTTATGGTTTATTTGCATTAGTTGAAAATGCAACAATTAAAAACCTTAAATTAACAAATGTTGATATCGATGGTTCAAGATATCCAAGTGCAAAAGTTGACTCTGTCGGTGGCTTAGTTGGTTACGCAAGAGGCAATTTAACAATTTATAATGTTACTGTTTCCGGTTCTATCAAAGCTTCCGATGCTGCTGCTGGCATTTTAGGTAGAATGTATGACACCGCAGGTACAGGTGCAGACGTTTCTATTAGCAGTTGCGTCAACAACGCTTCAATCACAACTACAGATAAAGGTGGAAAAGCCGCTGGCGTTCTTGCCATCATTTCAAGCCGTGCTGCATCTAGAGCTACAGTCTTAACTGTTTCTGAATGTTCCAATAGTGGCAATATTTCATCTACAAACGCTACAGAATCCTATGCAGCTCCAATCGTCGCATACGAAACAAACAAAAGTGGCGCCACATATACAATCAGTGATTGCTCAAACAGCGGAACAATCCAAGCGTTAACAGTTTCTACTGACGCAAATACAGCTGCTCGTTACGGTAGCTAATATAAGCGGCTCTGTGAAATAAATTGTGGTTTTGTGTGGTTTAACCCCAAAATCAACTAACACAGAGATGTGAAATTAAATGGAAAAGAGGCAATGCCTCTTTTCTTTTTCGACTAATCTATTAAATTAAATTCCCTAATCAAATGAAAAACCACTGGGTTAATCGTATTATATCTGTAAGATAATTTTATATATCAAATATTTATTAGATAATCTTCTACATTTATATACTGAATATTATTAATGAGTGTATTATTACCTTTATACAATATAATCATGTTTGAAATAGTTCCATAAGTATTACTAATAGAAGTAGTGATATCTTCTTTCTTGAAGTTTTTTGTTTGGTTATCGAAAGAGATTTCACTACTATGTTTTATTTCATATAGATTGCAATTATTATCTTTAAGGTTATAAGTTACTAGGTCAATTTCTCCACCTTTAATTGACTTGTATTTAAAAACCATTTCGTCTTTAGTCTTTATATTTGTTCTCTCAAGAAGAACAATATCTTCCAACATTCTTCCTTTAATGTCACTCAATATTTTATCTATGATAATACGTTTATTTTTCATAGATAAAGAATTGAAGTGTTTATCATCCATTAAAGAATACACTAACGCTTTAGTAATAGCGTATCTCATTCCTGGTTGAGTAAATACAACTTGTTTTTCTATAGTTCCGTCATCATATCTAACTTCAACATCTTTTATTAAATCAAGCATGTATAAATATGATTTGACTTGGTTAATTACTTCTTCGTCAATTATATTGATTAATTCTTCTTTTTCTTTAACTTCAATAATATCTTTCAATTTAGCAATTACTTTATCAGTGTCAATATCATAAAGCGCAGTTTGAATTTCAGGATTATCATTCTTTAATAATAACTGTTTAGCGGATCCTAAGTCTGAAGATTTAAATGGTCTTGTAATTACACTTAGTAAGAATTCATGATTCATATGTTCTGTAATTCTATTAATTACATTTGTTAATTCGTTACTATCATATAACTTCTTTAAATGAACAAAAGAAGTTTCGAAATGATTATTTCTTAATGTTCTTTGTATATTTTTAGCTATTGCGGTATCAATATATTTTCTAGTGGATTCATCATCCCTAAAAGCGATTTCTTCTTTTTGATAATCAGGGTCGTTAAAGGAGATATTTTCGCTTTTTAAAGTGCCTCCATATTCAATATATTGATCGATATCATTAATACTTGTTACATAACTAAATTCTTTAAAAGGTATATAGGATGTATGAATCATGATATTTCTATCAAATAGTTCATCTCTGTCACAGAAAGCAAAGCCTAATGAATCTGTACCAGATACAATAATTTTTAAGCCTAGCATGCTATATACATCTGATAATGTTGAAGCAGAATTTATAAAATCTGACATCAATGTGATTTCATCTATCAAAAAATATTTAATTCCGTAATTTTTTAAAGTGTTAATATCCTTAACTAAATCACCCATGTTATTGTTATCTTTTACTTTGATATAAACAGCTTTGTTGATATCTATATCGTTTAATAGTTGGAATAACAAAGTTGTTTTGCCAGTTCTTCTTAAACCATAAAGAATACATATTTTGCCTTTATAGTCGGAATTAATGTAATCAAGTAAATGTTGATAACAATATCTTTTCCTATAAGTAATAACCTTTCTCTTAAGTAAAGATAAAGAATCACCTAGAACAACATTAGTGTTAAATTTAATATCATTTATATTTTCAAAGTTATTTAAGATTTCACAATAATGTTGATACATAGATGAAGTGAGATATTCCTCATTATTTTCTAAATATTGATATTTTCTTTTAGAAATATTTAAAATATCCGCACACTTTTGTTGAGTAAATCCCTTAGCAATTCTTATTTCTTTTAAAGTCATAATATGTCCTTATATCTATATAATAAAGAGCACTCTATCAGTTTTCAAGTGCAAAAAAGTGCAAAAAAGTGCAAAAAAACGCAAAACTGGGGCATTAACAACTAATGAAGCCTTTTCACCACTAATACGAATAGCTGCTTTGGATAGTATCCGATATCCTTTCAATATTTAAAAACATACTATTGAATACTGGCATAAACTGAATTAAAATATTTACAACAAAAATGTTGTCAACAAAAATGTTGTTAAGGAGATTGTAATGTTTATTGGTAGAAAGAAAGAATTAGGAATCATTAACGAGAAGTTAAATAATAACAACTTTGAATTAGGTGTCATTTATGGTCAAAGAAGAATCGGGAAAACTTCTACCATTTTAGAATGTTTGAAAAATCAAGAACATATTTACTTTTTAGCAAGACAAGATACATATCAAAACAATCTAACTTATTTTACTAATGAATATATCAAACAGTTTAATATTCCATATCCAGTTCAATTTGACACTTTTGATCAACTATTTGACTCTATACTAAAAGTTATTCAAAATAAAAAATTTACAATTGTGATTGATGAATTACCATTTCTTGCGAAAGCATATCCTGGAATCGTCTCTTATTTGCAAAACCTTGCTGATGAATTAAAAAGAAATGATAGCCAATTGAAGATAATATTGTCGGGTTCTGATATTTCTTTTATGATTGATATATTAGAAAATAAAGCCAAACCATTATATCAAAGAGCAACTTTTAAAATTCATATTAAACCTATGGTATTTTCAGATGCGGTTAACATGCTTCAAGGCTTTGATGATGTTGATATCATCCGTTATTTATCAATCTTTGGTAATCGTCCATATTATTTAGAAAAACTAGATAAAAACAAATCTTTTGATGAAAACATGATTAATCTTTGTTTTAATGCAACCTCTATTTTGGTAGATGCTCCAAATATAACATTACCAATTGGATATTCGTCTAATTCAGTTTATATTTCGATACTAACTTCTATCTCTAACCACAAGCAAAAGGTTAAAGAAATCGCAGATAACTTACATATCGATGAGAATGCCCTATCGACATACTTAGGAAGGATGTTAGAAGGTGAATCAATAGAAAGAAAAGAAATGTTTAACGGCAATCGCAAAACAAATTATTACGATATAAGTGATCCGTTTATTAGGTTTTATTATTGTTTGATTTACTTAAACCTTCCTAATATTGAGAGAAACCTTGGCCAAGTAATTTATGAAAACAATAAACCAATTGTTGAAGATATTATTAACCATGGTTTTGAAGATGTTGTTAATTCTTATATGGATGAGATGAATGCTAACAATAAATTACCTCATGTCTATAATTCATTTAAAAAACTATCGGTAGATAATTCTCCATTAGGAAGACCAATTCAAATTGATGGTTTAGCAGATTCAATAGATGGCAAATGTTTGTTAGCTATTGAAACTAAATTTAAGAACAAAAATCTTTCAAAAGAAGTTTTAGACCATCTTAAAGAAAGCGTTTCTATATTCGCAAACAAATACTCTGAAATTCATTATTATCTGTTTTCAAAAACAGGTTTTTCAAACGATTTATTATCATTAGGAGATAAAAATGTCTCGCTGATTTCTTTAAAAGATATGGTTAACCTAGAAGAACGAAAATAAAATAGCCAAATTAATTGCTATTGTATTATTAAAGAATAGAAAAAGAACGGTTATCACTAGTAACTACGCTCTTTTTAGTTGGAAAACAATATTATTGATTAGCTATCCAAATTACATTTTGTTCCAATACACAGTACATCCTTTAACAGTTCAGATGCTCTTAGCAAATAAACTAATTATATTTATTTTCTAACTTATCTTTTTCTATCTTATATTAGAAAATAATGTAGATTTCTTTATTGTCACAATACACTATACTCATCTATCTGGGTTTTAGAAGACTTTACAACTAGCTAATTATTGAAAAAAATTAGAAAAAAGCATAGTTTAAAAACCCGCAGTAGGTAGCTATTCGTACATACAATGGTTCATTAACAGCTAACGCTCCAAAAGACAATGTTTATCATTAGGGTTATTAGGCTATGCTAAATAGCCCTTTTTTCAGGTCTGTGAATAAGAAAGTGGATTTAAGTGGACAAGCCTGGTAAAGCTTCTGTTGAAGCGATAGCTAAAATAGCGCTTGAAGATTCAACGTGTAACGCTTCGACTCGAGCACTGCCTTCAAGAACGATTCTACCAGCAGTAACTGAGATAAATGGAGCAGCACCATATTCGTGATATAGCGTTGATTTAATTGCGATGACATCAATACTTTGTGCTTCGCCGTAGTGTCTAACAACATCCTTTGGAGCATTAATTGTTAATGAACCATTACATGTACGAATAACTACAAAGCAAATTAATATAATACGCCTTTTGTGTGAATTAATTTGCGTATTACTTTATATCTCTATTAATAACTTTAAGACGTTTTTGTAGAATATACTCGACATTTTTCCATATATTTTGTAGAATATACTCGACAAGGAGATTGTCTTATGAATCACGAAATACTGAAAAGAGTAATATATGATCAACATCAAACTATAAGAAATATATCTATCATAGATAGAAATATTGAATTAGATAAAAATGCTAATTATGTTTTAGTTGGTCTAAGAAGAGCAGGGAAATCTACTCTTTTATATAAACGTGTCCAAGACTTAATTAAAGAGGGAGTTAAGTGGGAGCAAATTATTTATATCAATTTTGATGATGAGCGTTTATTAGGTTTTAATGTAAATGATTTTGATGATATTTTGTTGACTGCTGAAGAACTATATAGCGGAAAACATTATTTCTATTTTGATGAAATACAAAATATAGATAATTGGGAACAATTTGCGATTAGAATTGCCAATCAAGGTTTAAAAGTCGATATTACTGGCAGCAATGCAAAAATGCTTTCTAAAGAAATAGGACAAAAGCTTGGTGGTAGATATATTGTAAAAGAAGTTCTTCCATATTCATTCATAGAGTATTTGAGAGCATATGATGTGAATAAGGGAGATTATTCAATTCAAGGTATTGGAAAGCTAAATTCATTACTTGAACAATACTTTGTCTATGGCGGTTTTCCTGAATCAATAAAGTATCAAAACAAAAGAGAATATGTTTCTAGCATCTATCAAAAAGTTCTTTATGGAGATGTTGTCTCTCATAACAACATTAGAAATGAAAACGGTATGAAACTTCTCATTAAAAAGATCGCCGAATCTGTAAAACAAGATATCTCTTATACAAAACTGAATAATATGATTACTGGTATTGGTTATAAAATATCAAAAGATATCATCATCGATTATTGTGGTTATTGTAAAGATGCGTTTCTTTTGTTTACGTTAGAAAACTATTATGCGAGTTTTGTAGATAAGAATAGTAATCCAAAATATTATTTTATGGATAATGGATTACTGAATTTATTTGTGGATGATAAAAGAAGTTCTCTATTAGAAAATATAGTGGCTATACATTTATATAGAAATTATAAAGACCAGTTATATTACCTTAAAGGTAATAAAACAGATATAGATTTTTATCTTTCTGAAAAAGGTATTGCTATACAAGCTTCATATTCTTTGAAAGAAGAGGATGCAAGAAATAGAGAAATAAATAATCTAATCAACTTTGCAAAAAGTGAAAAGGATAATAAAAAACTTGTTCTAGTTACTTTTGAAGAAGAAGAACATATTCATAAGGATGGCTATGAAATAGAAGTTATATCACTTAAAAAGTTTTTATCACAATAAAAAAATAACAATAGATTAGTGTGTTGTAATCGAATCTTTTTTGGTGAACGTTGTAGCTATTCGTACTAATGGTGAAAAGGCTTCATTAGTTGTTAATGCACCTACTGACGTAGTTCACCATTATGATTTCTTAGACGAATTAAATGTTGAAGCTATCGCAAGTGCTTCCTATCACGAACATGGTAGAGTTAGAGGAAAAGCAACTATTTCTAATGGTCACATCGCCGTTGAACAAGGTGCTGCAGTTTCTCAAATTATCGTTTCTGAAGCTACAGGCGCAGTAACTATTACTGCAAATGAAGCTACAACTATTTTCGTTGATAGTGCTTCAGCAAATAACACTTCCGTAGTAGCAAATTCAAATAATATTAATGTTGCAGGTCTTGATGCATCTAAAATTAGTGGTGATAAATCAAGCGATGTTAAAACTTCAGTTTTAGTAACTTCTGAAACTGAATTAAAACAAGCTATTACTAATAAAAAACCATTTGTTCAATTAGGTGCAGATTTTACATTATCTACTTACGCTTACATTAATACAGAAATGACATTAGACTTAAACGGACACGTTCTTACAGGTCCTTCAAATAATGTAGTTTTAGTTTTCTTAAAGAAGAACGTAATTACTGATAGTGTTGGCACAGGTAAAGTTATTGGCGCATGTCCATTATATCCTTTACAAGTAAATGCCGATTTAACAGTTAATGGCGGAACATACGTTGGTGATTGGTATGCTTTATGGGCTATAAATGGTTCTAAAGTTACAATTAATGCTGGTACATTTGAAGGTGAACAAGCAATTAGTCTCACAGCTTCACATGTTACATTAAATAACGCTATCATTCGAAATAGTATATGGGGTGTTACTGTATACGGTAACGGAAATAGTGGTTCAAGTACATTCATCATGAATGGCGGTAAAGTAACAGCTAGTGGTGTGGCTATCAGTGGAAACGGTAATGCAGAAAATTCTGGTACAGTTATCGAAATTCATGGTGGTCAATTAGAAGCCACAGACGCTGATAGTGTTGGCGTTTATATCCCACAAAACGGTACTGTTAAGATTGATGGAAACGCAACATTAAAAGGCGCAACAGCACTTTATATTAAGTCAGGTACTACATCAATCAAAGGTGGATCATTCATCGCAACACTTACACCTAAAGCTGATTACAACTTCAATGGTAATGGTGCTAACCCAACTGGTGATGCAATTGTTATTGACGCTTGTAATTACCCAGGTGGTAACCCATGTGTTGAAGCTGAAATTAGTAACGCTTCATTCTCCCTCGCAGATACTTCTGCAAAGAGAGTCGCTTACTATTCACACGATAATGGTGCCGCAGTTGTCGTAGTTGATGGACAAACACTTCAACCTATAATTGGTTAATTACCAGATTTAAAAAAGCCTTTTATAAAGGTTGTATAAAATAGAAACCAATAAGGGAATATTACTGGGTTACTAATTAAAATTAGTAACCCTTTTCCTTTTGATTAGAAAATTATTTTTAATAACTAATCAAAAGAAAATGGCCTCCGCGGAACATTCAATCACTTTTTAGGTTTTATCTTTATATCTATTTATAAAGGGCACTCTACCAGTTTTCAAGTGCAAAAAAGTGCAAAAAAGTGCAAAGAGACGCAAAGCTAATACATTATATCTTATGTCATCATGCAGCTATTCTCACCGTTAACGTATTTGAATGGTTAGGCGAATCATTAAAGGGTATGACGCATTGCAGTGCTTTATAATAATTTTTCATACATTAAAAGATGAGTGAAATAGAAATAATTGAGTTATTGCTGTAAAACATCAAAAAAGAGCTTTTAAGGTTATAATCCTTACAGCTCTTTTTAAAAACACTCAAATTATGCTAAATATCTAACAGTGCTTGTACCATCACTATTAGGTGTAACTGTCAATCCTTTTGCAATAAGTGCACTGACTTGTTCGTTAGTTAATACCATAGTGAATGAGTCACCTGTATTAGCACTACTGAAATTAACTACAGCAGTTTTATCGTGTCCATCAACTTTATCAAGAATCTTGGTATCCTTTAAAGTGACTTGGGCATTTTGTGATGAACCATATTGGAAACTAATCCAGTATTCTTCTTGACAACCATCTTTTACTTCAGCGATTAAAGTAGAATTTTGGATATCAATGGTATTTGCTCTAGCAGATCCTTCTGCTACTTCGCCCCAATATTCACCACCATCTAAAACGATTACTGAATAATCATTACTTGTTCCTTTTTGTTGATTATAACCATGTAATGTAGAATCTGTAACTTTTAACGTAGATAAAGATCCATAGAAGTTTAAAGCGCACCAACCTTTAATATAAGAACCATCTCTAATATCAATATTAATGAATTGAGAACTATGTCTTACGTTAATTGGATAGTCGGCGCTTGAGAAATTACAATTTTCTAAAACCATGTTGATGTATTGGCTATATGGGCTAACGAATACATTAGTTTTAGCATTAACATTTAATTTAATATTTTCAAAAGTAACATTGATGTAATTGTTATTGTTAAGGTTTTCGACTTGGAAAATTCTTGAAGAGGTATTGCCTGAACCTGCTCTAGCTCTAGAGCTTGTCATCTTATAACCATTTCCATCAATTCTTAATGATTTATTAATTAAAACATCATAACCAGTATTATTGCTATCAACGGCAACGTCATCTAATAAAATAATTAAGTCATCATTACCTGTTGCGGCATAAGCAGCACCAAATGTTTCATAATCGGTGTTTGTTGACTTGACATATGCTACTTTACCAGTTTCAGCAGCAATAGTAGGAACTGTTTCTGGAATAACTGTTTCTTCTGTGTTGATACCACCATTAGAATAGTCGATAACAGATTGAATTTCCGCTCTTTCACTTACAGTAATAGAAACACTATTAGCAGTAGCTGTTTTTGGAACGATTACGTTATTTATAGCAGCGTTGCTTTCGATAACAATGTGTCCTTTAGCGACAGTAGCTTTACTTCTAACAGTACCATGTTCGTGATAGGAAGCACTTGCGATAGCTTCAACATTTAATTCGTCTAAGAAATCATAGTGGTGTACAACATCACCTTTTGTATTGTCTGAAGGATCAACATAGCCATTTACAACTAATTCCCCATCTTTAGTACGAATAGCTACATGAAACGAGTTGTTTATGTTGATTTACTCTAGAAAATTTAATAAATTTAAATTATAAGGAGAAAATATGGTAAAAACAGCTGAACTATTGAAATTTGAATATCGCGATTACAAAGATCCGGTTAACAAGATTCACCGTCTCCTTAAAGAAGGCAAACTTTTCGCATTGAAGAAAGGATATTACGAAACAAATGAGCATGCTGATCCTTTCTCGTTAGCTAGGTCAATTTGTAATCCTTCTTATATATCTTTTGAATCGGCATTAAGCTTTCATGGTTTGATTCCAGAAAGAGTATATGCAATCACCTCTGCTACATTAAATAAAAAGAAAGACAAACAATATACCAATCATTTTGGTAGATTCACGTATCAAGATATTCCAGAAAGAGTCTATCCTTATGGTGTTCTCTTTGTAAAATTAGATGACGGTAGCTCTTTCCAAATTGCCACAAAAGAAAAAGCTCTTTGTGATAAATTATATAAAATGTCACCCATCAAAAATTATGATGAATTAACATCATTATTATTCGATAGTTTAAGAATTGATGAAGATATCTTAAACGAATTCAATATTGATGATATGGCATTATATGCAGAAAAATATCATTCAACTAATGTTGATATATTATATAGATACCTTAAGAGGAAAAATAGATGACCACGATTTTAGAACAAATGCTTGCCCAATATGAAATTAAGGACATAAGAGAAGAAGAAAACGCCATTAAGGAAATTCTTCAAGAGTTGATTTTATCAGCCCTTTCAAATGCTGGATTCTTTAAAGAAGCAATCTTTTGTGGAGGAACAGCCTTAAGAATCTTTTATGGCTTAAACCGTTTCTCTGAAGATTTAGATTTTTCACTTGAAAGACCAAATGAATACTTTGATATTAATGATTACCTACCAAAAGTCGTTGAATCACTTAAAGAATATGGCATCAAAATGGAAGCAGAAATTAAAAATCAAAGGTCTGCTGTTCAATCTGCATTATTGAAAACGAGTACTCTTGAACAGATGTTATATTTTAAAACTGCTTTTGATGTTGGCAATATTCGTAAAGAAGAGAAAATTAAAATCAAACTAGAAATTGATACAAATCCACCTTTAGGGGGAACATATGAGATGAAAATTGGTTTATTGCCATCTATTTATAATGTCAAAATCTACGATAGCGAAACCTTATTTGCAGGGAAAATACATTCATTATTATGTAGATTTTGGGATAATCGCATTAAAGGAAGAGATTTGTACGATTTTATCTTCTATGTTTCTAGAAATACAAAAATCAATATTCCGTTTTTAGAAAACGCAATGAGGCAGTCAGGGCATATAAAAGAAGAATCGTTGGATATAAATAAAATTAAAGAATTACTAAAATCTAAATTCAATGAAATCGACTATAAACTTGCTATTGAAGATGTAAGTCCGTTTATCAAAAATACCGATGAATTAAGGTTTTGGAATAAAGAATTATTCTTAGATATAGTTGATAGGATTCATTAACTATTTATCAAACTTATGAGGAGAGAATACATATATTTCCTCCAGATACTATTACAATATAAGGGTTTTTGAAGGAAATTTATTTAAAATCTATTGTTGATGTAGCTATTCGTACTAACGGTGGAACACTAACTATCAATGCTGCTTCCGATACTGTAAACCACTATGCTCAAGGACTAGTTTTAGACATTCAGGCAATTGGTGGTTCGTCTTATCATGAATTTGGACACTTCCCAAAAGCAACAATTAAACAAGGAAGAATGGTAGTTGAAGATAAAGGACAAGTTGAAATCTTAAATGTAACTGGTTCGGGTGTTGTACTTGATGAAGTTGGCACTGGTTCAGTAGAACTTTGCTATGCAAGTTCAAATGAAAATGTACCTACAGGTACTGCTACTGTTGAACCAATTGTTGAACCAATTGAATTAGATAACATAGTTGCTCGTACTGAAAATGGAGCTTATTCAACTTTAAGTAATGCTCTTGATAATTTAGGAACTTCAAAAACACTTTACATTGTTGCTGATTTTGATGAAACATTCACAAGTGCTGCATCTGGTGAAACAATGTATAATATTCAAAATCCAGTTACAATTGATGGACAAGGTCATACTATTAATGCAACATTTATTATTAACAATACTGCTGTTAAAGAATTTATTGAATTTAATGCATCATCAACAGTTAAAAATTTAAACATCAATGGTACTGGTGTTAAATATATTATTGTTGCTCAAGCAGAAGCTACATTCGAAAATGTTAATATCTCAGCTGATAATGCTTGTATATCTGCCGCAGACACAACTGGCCATGCAGTTGCAAGAAATTGTACATTTAGATTTGTTAAAGGGGAACACACAAGAAATGATCACCAAGAAGCTTGGGCACCAGTATCATCTCAATATGGTGCGACACTTGAATTATTTAACTGTGTTTTAACAAGTTCTGATGGATATGGTATGTTAATTTGGCCATCTGGCGGAACACTTGAAGCTACTAAATGTTCAATTACAAGTGCAAAAGGATATGCAGTTTCTTGGATAAGAAACGGTTCCACATCAAATACACCAACTGATAGTATTGTGAGAGTAAATAGTTGTACAATAGAAGGAAACACAACATGTGAGGCTAAATATAATTCTGCAAATCCTTCTGGAAAAGAAGCATATATTTACAAGGATAATGTATTAGTTGCTACTACAGTAACTGAATAGTTTAAATGAACGTTCCCCTGTTACAAGGAACAAAAACAAAATTAACCATCATATGATGGTGAACTGAAAAACTTAATGAGGGCTATTAAGCCACGTTGCTTAGTAGCCCTTTTTGCATGGTCCTATATTTTTGTGATGGGTCAATCCCCGTTTGAAAAAGTGGTATTTTGGCCTTCATATAATAAGAGGTCCATGTAAAAAGGGCTACCAGCATGGTCTGATAACCCTCATTTAAAAAAGAGCTGTAAGGAATCACCTTCAGCTCTTTTGTTTGTTCTTAATTATGAATCTGCACAACAAATGCAGCTCTTTTATATTTTTTGTTTAAATACAAAAATGTTAGCAATGATTAATTATTTAACAATGTACCAATTTCCTTCTTGGTAAACGTTCATTTGTGAATCACAAATATCGTTTAAGTGATAGGTTGAAACTGATCCAATTGTAACGTTATTATTAGAATATTTACCACCATATAAGTAGGCATATCCTAATGTACCATCAATCTTGATTACGTTAGATGTACCACCTGCAGTAAATTCGCCACCAGTAATAGTTGCAAAAGCTTTTTGTCTGTTGCCGCCATCACCTGGAGTGTTGTTACCAATAAGTACAGCAAATCTAGAACTTGCTTTGAATTTACCACCGTTGACTGTACAGCTTACATTTGTTTGTTCACCAGCAATATATAAAGCATAATATGTAGCATCTCCATGTGTGGTATGGTCTTCAATTTGGCCTTCAGCTGTGCTACAAACATAAGTTTCAGCATCTGCGTTATTGATTACAGCGTTGCCGCCTTCAATACCAATAGCACCATGTGCGCCTCTTACATATGCATTATTAATTGTAATTTTTCCTTGGTTTCTAACAGCATATGCATAACATGTGCCTGGTAATTTACTACAAGCTTCTGAAATAAAGTTACCACCATTAATAACCGCAACACCGTTTGTTCTATTTAACATAGAACCAGTACCACCGAACCATCCACCATTAATAGTTAAGTTACCTTCCCAGTTATCAATTGTAGAAGCCCAAGAAAGTGGGTTACCAATAAATGTACCATTTTCAATAGTTAATTCATTATAGTTTCTGATAGCACCATAACCGCCTTCGCCTGCGTTAACGCTTGTGATAGTACCGTTTCCTCTAACCGTTAATTTAACGCAGTTCATTAAAACTCTTCCGACAAAAGATGTACCTGTAGAAAGTGTTTTACCGTTCAAATCTAATGTAACAGTGTGATCGATATTAGATGCTGCTCCTTCTGTTTCTGAAATCCAAAGAGGAGAAGAGACTTCCATGTCATTGTCAACGATAACATATCCATTTGTCTTTAATGCATCTTTTAATTGTGCTGGAGTTGTAACGTGTTTAGTGTAAACAACTTCTTGAATAGATGCTTCTTTAACTGCTTCTGAAGCCTCGACAATTGTGTCTAATGCAGCAATAACAGAGTCGTTATCAGCATAAACAACAGGAGCATTTTCAACTGTTGTTTTAGAAATATCAATAGATATATCACTTGCAGAAGTTGCTTCAACAACAATTGTTGGTACCGAACCTGTAGCCTCTAATGCAAAATGTCCTTTTGTAATTTTAACTTCTTTAAGAACTGTACCATGTTCGTGGTATGATTCACCTGCAATACTTTCAACATTTAACTTAACTAAGTTATCATAGTGGTGTACAACATCACCTTTTGTTTTGTCTGAAGGGTCAACATAGCCATTTACAACTAAGTCTCCACCATTAGTACGAATAGCTACTTCTTGAGCACTACCTGTACCTTTATAAGTAACTTTTGCGATGCCATCATTTCTACCAGCATCGAAACCATATTTGGCTGTTACGTTTGTGTCTTTGAAATTC
>Ga0256407_10006373_pt1 | contig 18249 bp, 11 predicted proteins | sample RumenRJG_04DNA_FD_193489 | JGI IMG/M metagenome (GOLD analysis project Ga0256407, IMG submission 193489) | Bovine rumen microbial communities from Lethbridge, Alberta, Canada - RJG_04 | ecosystem: Host-associated > Mammals > Digestive system > Stomach > Rumen | place: Canada: Alberta...
AATTTTTTAAATTGTTAAAATATATAATAAATTATTGTTTATATGTTTAACAAATAAAGAAAAATTATATAAAATTTTTCATTTCAAATATAGTTGTTGAAAAATATTTATTAACTAATCATAAATAATTATATCAAATAGATATTATAAATTAAAAATATAAGTGTATTTTAATTTTTTTTAATATATAATTTATTAAAAAAAATAAATATTTTAATATTAAATGTTCATTTGATATTCAATTTTAATATTTCCTTTTATAATAGAAAAATAAATCTTAAATTATGATTATTATTTTTAAAAAATTGAGTATATTTATTTTATATAATCTTTTATTTAATGATTTATCTTTATGTATATAATAAAGCTTAAATTTCTTTTACAAGATATTAAAATATTTGAAATATTTTTTAAATTTTTATTTTAAATTTCAATCTTATATTTATAATTGAATTAATCAAATAAATTAAAAATACAAATGTCAGTGAATGCTGAAGAATATATCAATACATTAAAAACAACTTTAGTTGAATATGAAAATATAAACAAAAATCAACAATTAAAAATAGTTTCTCAGCAAGATACAATAGAAGAATTAAATAGAAGAATTAATGAAATAGAAACAGTAATGGCAGACAATGTACAATTAACAAATGAAATAAATAAATTAAATGATATAATTAGAGAAAAAAATCAAATTATATCAGAATTTCAGCATTTGGCACAAATAAGTACATTAAAATTTGAATCATATATAAATAGTAATCAACAAAATCAAATTGTATTAGAAAAAAAAACAAAAAAATTAGATGAATTAAAATCGAAATTTAATCCTTTATCAGAATCTCATTCCAAATTAGAAAATGAATATAAAAAATTATTAAATGCATTTAATGAAAAAAGTACATTTAATAATAAAGAAATTGCAGAATTAAATGATAAATTAGCAGAAGTTACAACTAAATATAATGTAATAAGAGAGGATAATGAAAAATTAAAAAGTGAAAATGTAAATCATAGAAAAGAAGTAAATGAATTAAATACAACAATAAATGAATTATCTAGATTTCAAATTGATTTTAATAATATTAAATTAGAATTTGAAAGTTTACAAAAAGAATTATCAGAAAAAAATGGAAGAATAATAGAATTAGACAAAATAAATGAAGAATTAAAAGAAAAATTAGAAGAATCTGATAATAATTTTAAGAATATTTCAAATTATGGGAAAGAATTAGAAAAAAAAGCTGATAATTTAAGTAAAATATCTCAAAAATATGAAACAGCGTATAATAATAGTTTAATTGATTTAGAAAAAAAACAAGATGATATTAATAAGATAATTAAAGAATTAGAAGTTAAAAATAAAGAAATTGATGTTTTAAAAGATAATTTTAATAAACAAATTAATCTTCTTAAAACAGAAAATAATGCATTAAAAAAAAGAGAAAATATTTATAAAAATACTTTATCAAGATTAAAAACTTATAATACTAATACAATTAATTCAACAATAAATTCTAATGTTATGCAAGGAAGAACTAATAATAATATTAATCTTAATACTAATAATAATAAAAGTTTTATGAGTCCTCAAGTTAATTATAATAATGAAATGAATAATATGAATATAAATACAAGTTATATGACTTATAATCCACAAAGAAATGATTTAAATATTTCTTCTCTTGATAAAGATGAATCATTTAGATATAGTTATTTTTTAATCGATAATTTAAAAAATGCAATAAACAAATTTGATTTTCAAAATGAATATACAAATCTTATTTAATAATATTTTTTTAGTATTAATTTAAAAAATAAATTAAACAATAAAAGATAAAATTTATTATTTTTATATTATAAAAAAAATAAAAGAAAAATTATTAAATAAAAGTGCTAAAATTAGAAAGAAGATATAAATGAAAATAAAGAAAATAAAAATATTATTTATTTTTTTTTTGAAAAAAATTATTTTCAAATTTTCATAATATTTTCAATGTCTATTATATAAATATTATTACTTTATATTTTTTTAATTAAACAGTTTTATTTATTTCTATAAAATTTTATATCATTTCTTCAATATTTTAAAAAAAATTCTTTTACATTTTTTAACATAAAACAAAAATTAATTTTTTATATATTTTATTTTTAATTTGTTAATTTTAAATAATATCATTATTTTATTCAAGATTTTTTTTATTTTATATTTATTTTTTTATTTTTAGTTTTTTTCTTTTTAATTTTCTTTTTTTATTTTTTCTCATTTTTTTTTCCTTTTTTTTTCAATTTTTATAATGTTAAATAATATTTTTATTATATTAAGTATTTATAATATTTTTCTCAATCAATAATTTTTTTTTACTTTTTTTTCTAGATTTATCTTAATTATATGAAATGTTACATAATTGTTTCATATCAATATCTTCTTTTTTTATCATTTTTGTATTATCATAAAAAAATTCAAAAAATATTTTTAAATTTGAATTAAAATGATTTGAAAATATTTTTTTAAATTGTTCTAATTTTAAATTATTTATTTCATTTAAATATTCTTCTTTTGTAAAATATAATTCTGTATATGATAAAACTTCATCAAAAGCTTTATTTGCTTTTTGTCTTAATCTTAAAAATTTTTTATTTAAATTAAATTTAATTTTGTCTAAATAATATTCAAAATCAGTTTGAGATAAAATTTGTATTGATGTTTCAATTGAAGGTATTTCATTTTTAATTAATATATTTCTTTCCTCATCAGGATCATTAGATTTTAAATATTTTATTATTTTTAAAAAAATATAATCTGCATAATGTACTTTTTCAACTTTATAATATTCTATTTTTTCATTCCAAATTATTGTAACTATATCACTTATTATTTCATTTGTTATATTTTTAATTCCAATTTTAAATGTACTTATTAGATAATTTGTATCTTTCTCATTAAATATTTCTGAATATTTATAAATAAAACAAGTAGTTTTTTCAAAACTTTCATTTATAATCTTTTGTATTGGATTATAAAAAATTTTATTTTGTTTAAAAATAATTTTTGAATTATCATATATTTCATTAACTAAATTTTCTGTCAAGACACCATATAATAAGATTTTTATATTTGACAAATTTATAATATTATTCACTAATTCAGTTAAAATCCTATTTTCAATTTTATTAGTTTTTTGAATATTAAATCCTTCTAATATACTATAACTTCTTAAATAATCAAAATATTTTTCATTTATAGATTGATAGGTTATACTTTTAAAAATTTTATCTCCTTCTAATATAATTTTATTTATATCATTTTTTAAGATTTCAAAAACATCTTTCACAATATTTAAAGTTTGATCTTTATAAGATGAGATTTTTATATTAAAACCTTCATTTCTTAGAAATTCAAAATTAATTGAATTTCCACAATCTTCAATATCAATTAATTTATATTTTATATAATTTGATATTTTATTAAAAATATATATTTGTTCATCCTGTGAATTTTCTTTTTTTATAATAGTATTTCCATAAAATAGAATAAAATTTATATTTATATATGTTTCAATTCTAGGAACTTTAAAAGTTCTATCTTTTCTATAATATATATTAATATTATTATATTGATTTACTATTGTAAATTTATTTGGTTTGAAATAATTTATTTCATTAATTATATCATTTTCATTTCCAAAAATTTCTTCAATATAATTAATATTAGAAATATATTTGTTTTTTTTCCTTAAAGAAAAATTATCATTTGTATAAGTATCAATCATATTTTTCAAATCATTTTCATTTAATGTTTTATAAAAATATTTTATCCCTTTATAATCATTTTTAACATGATTATTTTCTGAAAAAGAAATAGAAGGTGAACAAATAAAAAATGAATAATAATTATAATTTAATAACGATGAAATAAGGCTTTTCATTATTTTTGAATTATATTCTCCAACATTATAAAGTCCAAATAAAATATTAGGCAAATTATTTAATTTATTATCTGGAAAATAAAATAATCTTTTCGAAAGAGAATTTAAATAATTTTGATATTTATCAATTGTTAAAAATAAAAATTTTTGATTATTTATAATTTTAAAATCTTGAAAAGGAATAGAAAAATCAGAATTTTTATTCATAAATGAAAAATATTTATAAATATATTTTACAATTAAATTCTTTGATTTTATTCCTTCATTTGTTAAATGCATTTTTAAAACTAAATAATTAGGTGAAAATAAACTAGTTTTCATAACTTTTGTTCTTAAGTCATAAATTAATTTTTTATCAATTAAAGTTTTTGATAAAGAATTTTCACCATTATAATTTAAAATATATGAAATAAATTCATAATAAGATATTGAATTGAAATCATAGATATTGTCTTTTTCACAATAAATTATAAAATAAAATAAATCATCTTTATTTAAATTTTTAGTAATAATATCTTTATTAAATTGTGTTTTTTCAATTTTTTTATCATATGGATTAAAATTATTTAAATTATTAAATTGATTAAAACTAATATTTCCCCAAATTGAAAGTAAAATTTCCATTTCATTTAAAGTTCTATTTGAAATAATTGAAATTTTAATATTTTTTGGATTAAAATAATTTGATTTTAATAAATTTATAACATTATCAATATTATATTCAATATTATTTTTAGGATAAAATATCATATCAGCAATTTCTAAAATATTAAAATCATTATTCCCAGCATTAACAAAATATATTTCTATATTTTCATCTATTAATTTTTTAATTGTTTGTATATCAAATGATAAAATATATTTTTCATCATCAGTTAAATTATTAATTAAATAAGGGCAATTATATATCATATTATATAATGCAATCATAGTTTCTTCTAATCCTTTATTATCAATATCAAAATAATATGTTGATAAACCTTCATTTGTTTCAATTTTTTTATTACCAAAATTTGTTTTTAATAAAATTTGAAATATTTGTCCTAAGGGAGTAAAATTTAAAAGAATTATTTGTGTTAAATAAGCTATTAAATTATATTTTCCTTCAATATTTATATTTAATGAAAATCCAGCTCTTGTTGCATTATTATCTGATATTAAAACACAATTTATTCCATTTTTTAATTCAATTATTTCTATTTTTCTTGAATCTGTCAAAGGCTTTTTTATTTTATCATCTTCTAATAATATTGTTACATTATTTCTTTTTATAATATGTTTTTTTTTTTCAAAATTAATTTTATGTAATAATATAATTAGAGATATTATTAATAAAGGTGATATTATTATATACAAATAATATTTTAGTTTCTGAATTTTTTTATGTTTTATATTTTTATTTATTATTTCTACATAATTATCATCAACATCAAAACTTTCAAATTCCTCATTTTCAAAATCACTATTCATAAAAAATCAAAAAAAATTCAATAAAAAAAAACATAAAATCAAAAAATAATAATTTTCTCAATAAAATAAAATAATAAAAAATAAAAAAAAAATTAAAAAAAAATCAAAAATTAAAAAAATTTAAAAAAATGAGTCTCTTAACCAAACTATTCGGTGGTACATACGACGACTTATGGAAAGCAGTAATCCGTCCAACTCGTGACGAATATACAGAAAGTGAACTAGGTGCTGAAAAATTTGAAATAAAAGGTAAATTTTACAAAAGAACAGATTTTTCTTTAAAAAACCCGCGTAACCTTCGTTTACAATGTTCCTTCTGGGAACCATATGATGAAGAAAGAGAATACGATCGTTTACCATGTGTAGTATACCTTCATGGTAATTCCTCCTCACGTTGTGAAGCAGTTTCCGAAGTAAAATATCTTCTCCCAATGAATATAACATTTTTTGCTTTTGATTTTGCTGGTTGTGGTAAAAGTGAAGGTGATTATATTTCACTTGGTTGGTATGAAAGAGATGATGTTGCTTGTGTTATTGAATATTTAAGAAAAACTAATAAAGTTTCTACTATTGGTTTATGGGGAAGATCAATGGGTGCTGTTACTGCTATTATGTATGGTGATAGAGATCCTACTATTGCTGGTTTAGTTCTTGATTCTGCTTTTTCTAGTTTGAAAGTTCTTATTGAAGAATTAGTTAAAGATAGAGTTTCTTTACCTAATTTTATATTAAATCAAGCTACGAAATTAGTTAAAAGTACTATTTCAAAAAAAGCTAATTTTAATTTAGATGAAATTGAACCTATTAAATATGCTGAAAAATGCTTTATTCCTGCTTTGTTTTGTCATGGAAATGGAGATAATTTTGTTAAAGTTCATCATTGTAAAGAATTGTATGATATTTATCCTGGAGATAAAAATGTTGTTTATGTTGATGGAGATCATAATACTGCAAGACCTAGATTTTTTAGGGATTCTGCTAGTATTTTTTTTTATAATACTTTACAAGTTGCTTATATTAAGGATATTAGTGATAATTATAATGGGTTTAAATTTATGGTTAAAAGTGATAAAGATGTTGATGAAGAAATTAAAGTTAAAAATAGTGAAAAAGATGAAGAGATTAAAGATTTTGAAGGTGTTGATGAGGAAGAAATGTTTCAGAGAATTTTAGAAATGTCAAAAAAAGAATATGAAATGAATTTAAATAAACAACAAAATGAAAAAAAAAATGAAAATAATAATAGTAATAATATTAATAATAATAATAATAATAGTAATAAAAATTTTATGAATGATATTAATTATTATAATCAAAGTTGTAAAGAAAAAAAAGATGGAAATTCTGGGATTAAACCAATTGAAACTGATATGATTTTTTTCCCTCCACCTGATGATGATAAAATTAATGATGGGAAGAAATAAAAAAATATGTTTTAATAGATATTAAAAAAATATATTATAATTAATATATAATTTTTTTTAGACTTAAATCAAATAATTAAAGTTTAAAAAAATTAAAAAATTTTATTTAAATGTATTTTTAATAAATGGATGATGATGAAGAAAATTTTAATGAATTTTTAGAACAAAATAAAAAAGATATGATGGCATATATATCAAATAATAATTTTGATATAATGCAATTGAAAAATAATGTTTTATATAAAAGTAATATAAGTTCAGATAAAGAAATAAATATAAATTTAAAAAATAATGATTATGATGAATATGACAATAAGCAAATTTTTCAACAATTAAAAACTCCAATTTTATCAAAATGTTCTTCTCAAAATTCTATTAATTTTAGTACAATTCCATCTAATAATATTAAAAATAATTTTAATATATTAAATAAGAAAAATACATCAAATGATTCATTTTCATCAATAAATGATATTGAAAAGAAAAGAAAATATTTAAAATTATTTTATGGAGATAATGAAAATAATTTAAATAATGATGAGAAAAAAAAATATAATTTCATCATGAAAAAATTAGATAAAGAAGAAGAATATGAAATAGAAAAAGAAAAACAATTTGATAAATTTTATTGTAATGATTCTTTTGATGGGAAAATTCAAAATATTGTAACAAGATATTTAGGTCAATCAAATAATAATAAAAGAATTAATGATAATATTAATACAGAAAATAATTTAAATAATAGTAAAAATGAGACTTTAAAAAAATCAATAAAAAAAAAAAGTATTAATAAAAATAAAAAAGTCAAAAATAAATTAAATAATAATAAAATTATTAGTAATATCGATGAGAAAAAAATGATTAATGCTTATAAAAGAGAATTAATTTATTTAAAAGGAGAATATGAAAAACTTTTAAAAGAAAATAAGAGTTTAAAAAATGAAATTAAAAAAGAACAATTAAAAAAAACAAATTATAAAGAAATTGTAGAAAATATTATAACAATATATGAAAAATCAATTAAAAAATAGTTTCATATATTATATTTATTTATCAAAATTTTAAATTGTTAATTATTACAAAATATTTTATTATTAAAAAAAAATATATGAAAAAATAATAAATTCATATATAAACAATTATAATATTTTTATACAATAATAAAAATTTAATTTGATAAAAATATTTTTTTATTTACTTTAAAATTATAAATATAAAATTTAATATTAAATTAATATTAATTTTCATTTTGAAAAGGGGAAATTTTATTTTCTTCACTTTCATCAAAACTATTATCAGTATGTCTTATATTCCCTTTAAGTGTACTATTAGGTCTTAAATTTAAAGGAGAATTACTTGAAATCATAGAAGGAATAGGACTAGGAGAATTATTTTCTTTATTATCTTTATCAGGTGTTTTAACAATTTCTTTTTGTTCATATTCTTCTTTAATTTCTCCTAATTTTGTTTTAAAATTAATTTTTGTTAAATATCTTGAAGAATGAGTATAATATATTTTTTTAGATTCCATACTTTCATTTATATTATCATTCATTATTGATGATGTATCAGCTAAATTATTTATATTTATTAAACTTTCTCCTGTTAATATTATATTGTGATTATGATTATTTTCTTGAATTGTTGAATATAAACTTTTATTTTCATCTGTTAATTTTTGAGCAGTTTTTTCTATTTCAAAATCTATCTCATTATTTATTTCTAATATATTAAATTTTTTTCTTTTCTTTTTAACTGATATTAAATATGGATTTGGTTTCATTATATCATTATATTTTTTAAAATTAATTTGAAATGTATTATCTTGAGAAATATTCTTAAATTCATTTCCATAAAAGCATATTTCATTTTCATAAGGTAAAAAAAAATCAAAAGGTAAATTTTCAATATTAAAATACCAAATTAAATTCCAGAAAATTGGATTAAAATTTAATTTAAAATTATTAATATCTAATTTATTATCTTTAATAATAGAATTTATCATAGTATAATATAAAGTATAAGGAGAATATAAAGCAATTTTATCAAGAATTGAAGTTGAAATTCCTATATTTGAATTTATATTCATTTCATTTCCAAATCTTACAATTAATTCAGGTAAAAAATATGAATTATCATATGGACATTTCGCCCATAAAATTTCTTTTTCTTCATTTGTATTTTTTAATAACTCATATAAATTTAATGTTTTATTACATTCTTGACATATTTGTTCAGTATAAAATTTAATATTTGGTTTTATTATATTTATATCATATTTTGTTTTTATTGTTCTTTTTCTAAAATATATTTGATTTCCTTTTTTGAAATTAATTTGTATATTTTTTAAATATTTCAATATATTAAATCTATTATTTATTTTTATATTTGAATTATTATTATTCTTTTCTATTTTACTTATTATTTTTTTAATTATATCAAAAATATATTGTGTAGGTACAATTCTTAATTTAATAACATTTTCATATAATTTTAAAATTAAATTATCATTAACATTATTTTCAAGTAATATTTTAAATAAATAATTTATTAATTCCATTTCATGATTTGTTACTTTATTTAATACATCAATCATTTGAAGAAACCTAAATTCAATTTCTTGTGTATCATGATACCAAAAAGAGAAAACCCAAAGTTTTAACCAAAGTAAATATATATAATCTTCCATATCATTTTTCATTTGAACTGCATTTAAATGACTTTTTGCAATAATATAACTATTAATATTTTCAACTTCAGTAAAATTTGGAAAAAGAAAATAATTTTTACAATCAGTATTAAAAAAATATAAATCTTGTAATTTTGGAAATATAAAATATGTAAAATTTAATAACTTTTTTTGAAAAGGAGGAGAAGAAATATATATACCATTTAATATTAATTTTAATTTATTTTCATTATTGGAAAAAAATTCTATTTGTTCTTCTGTTAAATTACTTGGTTTTGGCACAGTATATTTTTTTATGATTTCATAATCATTTGATGATAATAATATTGGATTTATTTTTAAATCTTTTTTTTTTTGTCTTTGAAATATTTTTTCTTCAAATAATAAAATATCTAATTTTTCACTTTTTTCATTTGGTGTCATTCTTTTAAATATAAAATCACAAAACATTTGAGTTTGAATAAATTTAGTATAAAAATTTAAATTTTCATTACTTACACTATTTAAAAATTCTTTTACTTTAAATGCATTTTCAAATGGATGTTTTGTTGTATCTTGATGACTATAAATTTTATCATTTAAAAATTTATAATAATTTTTCATTAATGATACTTGAAATTCATAAAATAATTCTCTTACATTATTAGTAAAATTATCTAAAGATTCTTGAATTTTATTTTTTGCATTATTATGTATTGAATTATTATAAGTAGTAAATTTATCAATTAATATTTTTTTATATTTAAAAGGTAAATCAGGAATATTATTATCATTTATAATTTCTAATTTTTTATTATCAATATCAACAATTAAAAAAGTATCTTTTGTAATATCAATATCAATTTCTTTTAAAAAATTTTGTCTATATCTTTCATTAATTCCAACAACAAAAGAAGTAATATTATCTAATAAATTATAAGCATCTTTTGGTAAAACAGAAACAATATTATAAGGAAATTTAAAAGGATAAAGTAAAATTAATGAACTTAAAATAATTGGAGATAATAATTTTATATCACTAGAAAAAAAAATTACTCTATTATTTAACATTAAATGTTTAAAAATTTCTAAAACTTGAGAAATTACAAACACAGAAAATAATTTCCCAAAATCTATATTTAAAGTTGGAAGTTGATTAATTAAATTTTGTTTAAATATTATTTTTTCATTTAATAAATTATATTCTATTGAGTAAATTCCCCTTGGAGGAGATGGGACTTCAATAATTAAATTAGATATTATTTTCTCTATAGGAATTTGTAATTTTGGAGTTATAGAATATTTATATATATTTTTCCCTATTTTCATCATTTCATTTATAAATGGATATAATGATATTAAACAAAAACATTTTGGAATATACAATTTTTTATATTTTATTTTTTGATTATTTGAATCACTTAATTTTGAAATAAATGAAACTGTATCATTTCTTTGTGAATTAAATTCAGATTTTTTATCAGAATTCTCATTTTTCATAAAATTATATTTATCAAAAAGTTTTTTATAATTTGATATTGATTCATAAAATTTAATACATACTACATATTTAAAAGAATATTCTAAAGAATAATTATTATTATCAAGTAATATTGAAAAAATTTCTGGTTGTGGATTTTTTGAGAATTCTTCAATAAAAAATCCATTTGGAAAACAATGTTGAATTAATGATTCATCAATTCCTATTATTTTTTTTTCAAAAGGAGGAAATTTTGAAATTATTTGAGGATAAATTTCTTCATAATAATTATTATTTAATGTTGATTTATCTGATTCATATAACCAAGAATTTAAAAAGATTTCAGGTTTAGATCCAATAACAATAAAATAATCAATTAAATTTTTTCCTCTATCTAAAAAGTGTTTTAATTTTAATTGTATTTCATCTTGAGTTTTTTTTGTCATTTAATTAATTATTTATATATATATAAAAAATTAACAATTTATTTATAAAATTAAATATAAAAAGAATGAAAAATGTTAAAACTTTTTTTTATTGAATATTGATAAATAATAATATATTGTTATATTAATTAAATAACTTATATAACAATGAATAATATATTAAATACCAAAATTTAAATTTTTTTTTATTTTCATTTATTTTAAATTCTTATCTTCATATATATTTTATTTCAATTTTTTATAAAAATTTATAGTATATTTTACTGAGGTAAATAGTCAAATTTTTCTTCTAATTCATTTGCTCTTATTTTTCTTTTTTTCTTTAATATTTTAAAAATATAATAAATTAATCCAATTATAATAATTCCAAATAGTATTGTTAAAATCCAAGAATAAGAATATGATATTTTATCATTTTTATAAAAACCAATTAATTTTCTATCTTGTTCAAAAATAATAAGATATTTTTTAAAAAAAAAATAACCAAAAGCAAACTCTGATTTAAAATTTTTTGTAAAACAAATTAAAAAAATAAATTTATCTTTAATTTTAATAAACAATTCTTCAGGTTTAAAAATAAAAGTAAAATTTAATTCATGAGAATGAAATGCTAAATCCTTTAATTTTTTTATATTTATATCATTATCACAAACATAAAATATTAAATCTTTTAAATTATGTTTAATAAATGAACATTTATGATTTTCTATATAATGATTAAAAAATTCTTTTTCAACAATAGTTTGAAATTCAAAAGGAAATCTTATAAAATAACTTTCAAAATAAAATGTAAACTTTTGTCTTTCAGCAATTTTTTTTTCTCCAATCATTATTTCAGTAATACTAATATCATATAATTGTCCATATTTTGAATTAATAAGACTAATAGTTTGATATGATTCATATTTATATAAATTTTTTTCAATTTCATGAGGATAATTCCCAATAATAATTTCTCCTTCATTTAAATTCTTTTTAGAAAAATTAAAATAAAAAACTGAAGAATTGATATATTCTCTTTTTTTTAATTGATAAATAAAACTATAATTTAAATAATTATCATTATTTTTTAATCCTAAAACTGCACTTTGATTTTTAATAGTATCATATCCTAATAAAAAATTAAATTCTTCTATTATATTATTATCAATTTTAAATTTATCATATGATTTTTTACAAAATTCTACTTCTGGTAAATCTAAAAATTCAGGAAATTCATATTTTGAAAAAAATGATTTAGAATTAAATTGGTTGAAACTTATTATTTTTTTCCCATCTTTTGAATCTTCTGATAAAACAATTAAATGAAATTGACTTAATTTTATATTAAATGGTATTGTTTGAAATGGTGTTCCTAAAGAAATATTTGATGTGATATTAAGATCATATAATTTGTCAATAAAATTATTTTCTGTTAATGATAATATATCTAAATTATTTTTAAAAGGTATAATAATATGAGAATAAATTGAAGTGAATAGAATAATAAAAAAGATAATAAAAACTATTTTAATTTTCATTAAAAATAATTTTTAAAAAAAAAAATTATTTAAATTAAATTAATTTCTTTTAATATATTAAAAGATAGAATATTTTTCATGTGAAAATTAAATTCATCATTTTTATATTTAACTTGAAAATTAATTGTAGGAAATGGGATATTATTACCAACAAATCTTGATTTACATATTAAACAAATTTCTTCAGAATTATTCATTAATTCTATATTTTCTTCAATAATATCTAAAATTGTAATTACTTTTCCTGAATCATTATTATCACATGTAATAGAAATATTTATTTTTTCTAATTTTTTTGGATTTAAAATTAATACAATTTTAAATGTTTGATTTTTTATTAATGTAATATTTGGTGTTTCTTTTAATTCAATTGTAAAAAATTTATTGAAAGATATATTTTCATTTATAATATTTGTTTTAAAATGATTTTTATTTATATCATTTATTCTTGACCAAATAATATTTAATTCAAATTTTTCTTCATAATTAAATATTTTAGGATCATTAATAATATATAATAAACTTATTTCTTCATCATTTGATAGATAAGTTTCTTTAAATTCTTGTTTCAATTTAATTATTTTTTTTGGTTCATTAATTGTATTTAACCAAATATTACTTATTTTTATTTTTACAAATGTTGGATTATATAATATTTGATTTATAAAACATTTCTCTAAATTAATTAAATTAAAATTTGTTTTTATATTAACTGGATTTTTACCATCCAATGTAAGTCTTTTAAAGAATTCATATCCTTTTTTTTCATTTTGATTATAATCAATTTCAAAAAGATTTCCAAAAAGAGAAGCTTTAATATCAATTTTATATTTAATATTTTTATCTATATTAAAATATATAATAAAAGAATAAAAAGAATATTTTTTTATTTTAAAAATTGAAGGAATTTTACTTTGAAATGGTATTGTATTATTTAATTCATTTGAAAAAATATTAATATTTAATTTTTTAATTTCAATTTCTGAATTTGTCTGATTTATTAATATAAATAAAATCTTTAAATCATCTCCAATAAAAACAGGACCAAAATTTTTATCTAAATAAAACCCAATATCATTTGTAATATTATATTGTGATGTTAAATCAAATGAATTTGATTTATTTTCTAAAAAATAATTATCTTCATCTTCATAATTAAATAAATCATTATAATGTCCATTTAAATTATTTATATTATTTTTGAAATTTGGTGGGTTAAGTCTAAAACATTTTAATTTTAATATTTTATCATTTCCTAAATTCATGAGGGAATTAAAAAATTTAATAATAAAATTTAAAATATAATTTGTTTAATTAAAATAATTATAATTTTAAATAAATTATTTTTAAGTAAAAAAAAATTAAAAATAATGATATATAAATTAAAATAATTTTTATTTTTTAGATATAATGAGTTAATGATGACGCTTTCATGGGAATCTCGGTTAAGCGCACTTGATAAGTTCTTTATCAAGTTGCCATGTGATCAAAACATAACCCACACTCTGAAAAAACTCAATTTAATATAAAATAAAAAAAAATATTTTTAATTTATTATTTTATAATTTAATTTAATATTGTGAATAAGATTTTATTTGAATTTATATTCTATACCATTATAATAATTAAATAAAAAAATATGTTATAATGAATAATTATATTTTATCATATTGTTTTGTCTGTAAATAATTCAATAATATTTTTCATTTTACTAAAAATTTCAAATAATTTATAAGGGATACATTCTTTAATATTTATTTCAACATTATTATTTTCATTTTTATTTCCATTTTTGATATCTTTAAAATAATATAATTTTTTCAGTCTATATTAATAAAAAAATATTATACATTAATATATTATTATTAATTTTATTTTTCATATTTTTAATATCATCATTTTCTTCAATTATATCTAATTTTAAAAACTTTTGATAAAAAATTTTATATTCTAAAGGTATCATAATTCTAATTAATTTATTTAACAATTTATTTTGAAGCCATATTTGTTGATTTTTATATTCTTTTTTTATTTCTTCAACTTTAGAATCAGGAATATCATTTAAATATAAGTAATTTTCTTTTTCATTTAATTGATTAAAAACATTTTCAAAAGATTGATTTTTTTGAAAAATATTTTCATATTGATTAATAATTTTTTTATATTTCTCAACTTGATCTTCTAAATTATTTAAATAATCCTTTTTTTTTTCTCTACATTTTTTTGCACTCATTCTATTTTGAATTAATTTAATTTCTCTTTGATGAGTATGTTCTTGCTTAATTGAAGTAAAAATTGTTTTTTTTCCTAAAAAATCATTTTTTTGAATATCATTATTATTATTATTAATATTATTATTAATGTCATCATTTATATTATGATTATTTGAACTTTTTTTACTACTATTATTATCATTATTTAAAGAATAATCAAATTCTGTTCCAAAAATTGGTTTAAGAAAATAAAAAGGATCTTTTTCTTGTAATTCTTCATTATTTTGTTCATCAAATATTCTATTAAAAGAATTTTGTTCTGGTTGAATGAAAAAGTCATTTAAAATTATTTTTCTATATTTTTTATTTTAATTAATTACTCTTCTTTTTGTTGTAAATCATTACATTTATTTAAAAATGTTGTTAATATATCATGATTTTGTGATATTGATTCATAATTATTTCCTTTAATTTTATCCATTATAAAAGGAATTTTTTCAAAATATTTTAAAAATTAATTAGTATAATTTTAAAAATTAAAAAAAAAAATAACACCATAAGATTTTATATTTGATAACATTATTCATAAAATTAATTTAAAACCTAATATCATCATATTAATAAAAAATAATAAGAAAGAAAATTTTATTTTTTATCACCATCATCTTTTAAAAAACTAACAATATGTGTAACAAATTCATTTTCACTATATTTAACATGTTCAGCATTAAACAAAGCAAATTTAACTCTTCCTTCTTCATTCATTTTTCTCAAACCAATAAAATCTTTTTTATAAAATTCACTATCTTTCAAAGGAACAATATTTTTCCCATTAATATCATAAAATTCAAACCAAGAACTTTCTTTAGGGCAAATAACAGTATCTTGACTTCCTTTAATTAACAAAATTTTATTTAAATTCAAAATTCTATTTTTATATTCAATTTTTTTAACATCACCTTCATTATTTAAATCTTTCAAATAAACATTATGTTTTAAATATCTATCATAATGATATCTATATTTCCAATAAGAAGCAGGTCCTAAAATTTTCATTAATTTTTGAGGATTTTTATTTTCATAATCAGATACAACTTTATTTATATATTCACATAATTTTCCACAAGTTAATTTTGGAATATAACCAATTCCCATTTGAGGTCCCATTAAAGAAACGTAATTTTGGATTTTTCCTTTAAAATTACATTTTTCTATTATGTATCTACTTATTATTGTTCCTTGACTTACTCCAAATATGTTAAATTTATTTTGAAATGCTGGATGTTGTTTTATTTTATCACATGCTATTTTTGATTGTTGTTCTAAATTCATTGTTATTGAATTTACTGAACCATTTCCTATTTCGATACAATATACTTTTGTATTTAAGTATTTTTCTAAACGATTTTTTATTCCTTGCATTTGAGATGATTTACAATCTTTTATTATACCATGGAATAATGCAATTGGATATGTGGTAAATGTAAAAATAAAAAGAAAAGGGAATAATATTAAGAATTTCATGATGTAATAATATTAAATTAAAATAAATGTATAATAGGATTTTTAATATTAAGATAATATAATAATTATAAATAAAATTAAAAAAAATAAAAATATTTTAATAAATGAAATATTTTTAAATTTGATTATTTAGGCTTTTTTTAAAATATTTTTTTAAATTTTTATAATATTTTTTTATAGGGTTCAGCTACTTTTCAAAATTTATAAGTAAATTTGTTTTACAATATAAGTGGTTCAATTTTAATAAAACATTAGAAATTTTCAATTTAATATATTAAAATATACTTTTCCCAAGTATATCAATTTTTAAATAATCTTTTTTTATATTAAACATTTATTTGAATTTTTTTCTTATTCATATTATATATATATATTGTTTTTATTTATAATTATTATTCCAATTTTTATATTTATTTTTTAATTTTTTAAATATTTTAAATAATTTTAATCAACATCAACTAAAATAATTATTTAAAATTAATCTCATAAATACTTTTCCCTTTCAAATTCCCTTTCAAATATTCATCAATATACTTAGCCAAAACAATAGAATTAATCTTAGTCCAAACATCATCACCTCTCCCAGTCATAACAACAGGTTTACTAGTTCCCCAAAGTAACATAGCAGCTAAATGTCTTTTAATATATCTGACCAATCTCCAGCTCATATTACTAGCCATATAATCAGGAAACAATAAAATATTAGCATCACCTCTAACTCTACTAGTCCAAGCAGCTTTATCTTGACAAGCCTTCAGTGAAATTGCCATATCCATACTAATTGGTCCTTCAATTAAACAATCTTTAATTTTACCTTCATCATTCATTTTCTTTAACATATCAGCTTCAACTGATGATTTAACATTTGGATCAATATATTCTATAGGTGATAATGCTGCAACATTAGGATGACGAATTCCAAATAATTTTGCCATTTCTACTGCATTTTCTATTAGATGAACTTTATCTTCTAATGATGGATTTGTTATTATTTCACCATCTGTTAAAAATAATAATTGATCAATACCTTCAATTTCAGTCATTACAATATATGATATTAATTTACCTGTATTTAATCCTACATTTTTATCCTTTACTGCATTCATGAAATCACTTATTGGAACATAACCTCTCATTAAAATATCACATTCACCATCATGAACTAATTTAGTTGCTTTTAATGCTGCGAGAGCTTTGTTTGGTTCATTTATTATTTTTATACCTTCAATATTATGACGATAATGTTTTGCTAGTGATAATATATTTTTTTCATCACCTATTAATATTACTTCTGCTATTTTTAATCTATGTGCCATTGATACTGTTTCTAACATTGATGGCTCATCTGGACAGGCTACTGCTAATTTTTTTTTTGGGATATCGTAGGCTTTTTTAAATATTTCTAAAAATATTCTTGACCATGCTCTATTATATGGATCGTCAATATGACTATCACATTTAATAAATGGAATAATCAAAAATAAAAAATATGGAAACATTTTTTTATTTGATTTATATTTTTTTCATTCCCAGTTAAATAAAAAACTTTTTTAATAAATTAAGGAATATAAA
>Ga0256407_10006378_pt1 | contig 18237 bp, 10 predicted proteins | sample RumenRJG_04DNA_FD_193489 | JGI IMG/M metagenome (GOLD analysis project Ga0256407, IMG submission 193489) | Bovine rumen microbial communities from Lethbridge, Alberta, Canada - RJG_04 | ecosystem: Host-associated > Mammals > Digestive system > Stomach > Rumen | place: Canada: Alberta...
TTATTATTTAATAGTTTTTAATTTTTTAAATAAGAAGAGAAATAACTATATTAATATTAATTATTTTTGTATTTTTATTTTTCTAATAATAAATTAATTAAAGAAATTTATTTTGTTTATATGATAAAAACATTTGATATAAAATATATATATTTATTACTTAAAAGTATTATTTAATTTTAAATCTTTATTTTATATGTATTCTACTTAAAATTTATATTTCACATTAATTATTGGGAACTTTCTAAGTGTCTTACAATTAGAAATTAAATAAATAAAAATGAAATTTAATGAAATAAATAAGACATATTAATATTAACTATTTAATAATAAAGTATCTACTTATAAATTAAAAAAATTAATGAAATAAAAATTAAAAAAATTACAAAATATTAAACTGTATATATGTTATAATAATTGAATATAAATTTAAAAATCTTCTATTTGGAATAATATACATTTCATTCTAATAAAGAAATAAATATAATATTATTTTATTCATTAAATAAAAGAAAATCCTTTTAAAAATTTTAGATTACACTAAAAGAAATAAATTAAAAATTAAAATCCAAATTTAAAAATCCAAACCAAAATTCAATAAAAAATAATAATCTAAATAAAATATCCATCTCCATTCCAATAATATATTCCCTCTTAAATTATATAAAACCAAAGAATTACTAATATTAATAAATGTTTATTTGAAAAAACTCTATTATTTTAATTAGTTATCATGGACTTCATATGGATAGTATGTATAAAGTTATAAAAAGTGTTGATTATTCAATTGAGAAAGTTCTTCCTATTTTAACTTTGTAAATTCATGATTATAAAAAAGATGATTATTATTTAAGGGAAAATCAAGATTATTTAATTTCATGTTATAATCTTTATAATTGTATTATTTATTTATCCAATGGGGATAGGGTTAAGTATGGAATACTTAATGGGAATATTTTTGGATTTATTAATCCTAAAAGGAGAAATTTAAAATTGTTGAAATTAGTAATAGAGTTTGTAAATTTAGAAATTTTGTTTAAATAAGAAATTAAAAAATTAATTTTATTGATTTTTTTATAGGAGTATTATTTTTAATTTTTATTTTTTTAAAAATATAAATTTTGGAAAAGAAAATTTAAAATTTTTATATTAATGTTTTATAAAAAAATATTATATGTCTGAAGAAGATGGTTTAGAATTAAGAAAACAATTTATTGAATTATTACAAAAATTAACAGTTAATGAAACACAAGAAAATTCTTTTAATAAAATAAAAAATTTAATTAAGGAAAATACAACAAATAAATCATTAAGAATTTTTTTAAATTCTTTAATGACTTTTAATACCGATTCAATAACAGCAAAAGAAAAAATAACAATATTATTTGGTTTTTTAGGAAATATATATAAATCAAATTTATTAGATCCATTAGATAATCCAAAATCAATAATTAAAACAATAAATAGAATAATTTCTCATATAAGAAATAATATATTAAAAGATAAAAATTATAATATTCAAAAAGCTTCTTCATATTCAATAATTCAAATATTAAAAAATTGCATGGATAAAAGTGATAGAGAAAATTTAAATAAAATTTTTATTGAACCTTTTATTTTGGCAATTATTCATAATAGTAATATTTATATTAAAAATGGTTGTTGTATTTATTTAAATGATTTAATTTTATTTATAAAAGATAAAAGTGAAAGTTCTTTATTGATTTTTGATATTTTAATTAATCAAAATAATTATATTAATGAAATAATATTAAAAGTAAATGTTAATTTATTTGAAAATGAATATTTATATGAAAGTTTATTTAATCTAATAAATAATTTTCCTTTTAAAATATTTAGAAATAAATTAACAAATATAATAAATAAACTAATTCAAATCTTAAATAAAAAAAATAATTTAAAATCAACAACTATAATAAATTGTGTAAATATTTTAAATATTATTGGAAAAAAAACAAAGAAAAAAGACATTAAAATAAATCCTAATCCCATAATTGAAGTATTATTATCATATAATAATGATAAAAATAATAAAATAAAAGAATTAATCAGAGAAACATTAAATATATGGGATGATATGGGGAAAAAGAAATTTTTAAATAATGAAGAAAAAGAAAATAATGAAAAAAAAATATTTATACAAGATATTGTAAATAGAACAAAAAAAGGAAAAGTAGAACAATTTGCACAATATGATAGTGAAATAGTAGAAAAAATGAAAAAAGATGTTTACAATAATGGAATAAGAAATTTAATTAATTTAAGCAAATTTATACAAGAACATACAAGAATGAAAGAAAGTGATATTAATGATAATTTTGATAATAATACTAATAATAAAATATCAAAATTACATGAAAGAAGATTACAAAGGTATAATTTTAAAAATTTAATGCCTGTTGAAAATTTAAATTCTAAAGAATTTAATTTAGATTTTGAAAAAAATAAAATTAATAATCTTCATAATAATTTAACTCCTTTTCAAATAAATGGAGTTAATAATAATATGAAATTAACTAAAACTGAAATAGACGAAAATGAAAATATTATAGAAAATATGGCTGATAATAATAACAATAATATATTCAAATTTATCAATATTTCTGAAATCAAAAATCAATATGATTTTATTGAAAAAAATTTATTGAATTTTGAAAAAAAAATCATTACAAAATCCCATTTAACAGAAAATAAAATAAATAAAGTGAAAAGATTAATTGAAAATAATTTAATTACAATAATTCAAAAACATAATAATATTTTAGATAATACACAAATAGGAAATGAAATAGAATTATACCCTTTATCATTAAATTTTTTAAATAATAATGATTATGAAAATGCATTTGCTAATATTTTAGGAGATGATATTTATTTAATTAGGTTATTAATTATATCAAGGGCACATATAAATGAATTGAAAGTTTCAAAAGAATTATTTAAAAAAATAATTATAAGATTAAATGGTATAAATAAATCTCATTTTATTGAAAATTTAATTTTTGAAAGTATTCAAAATATAAAACCATACATTATAATAAATGAACAAAATTATATTTTAGGAAATGATTTAATAAACACAATGAATGATATTAAACAATATAAAAATAAAAACCTTCAAAGTAAAGTAAATTATTTTATTAAATTAATTTATAATATGTATAATAATTTTAATAAATAAAATATTTATAAATATATTTCATCATAACTTAAAGAAAATTAAATATGACTTCAAATAAAAATGATAATTTAAATATAAATTCTCCAATTCAATCTGAAAGTTATCTTTCAATATTGCAAAGAGAAAATGCAACATTAGTAAAAAATCTTCAAGAACAAACTGAAATTGCAAATAATTTAAAAGGCCAAGTTGAAGAAAAAGAAAAAGAAAAAAATGCTTTATTAAAGTCAATTGAATCACAAGATAATAAAATAAGTGAAAATACTAAAATATTATCTGAGTTAAAAAATCAAATTAATGAATTAAAAGAACAAATTAAAAAAAAACAAGAAGAAAAAAATAATAATATTATCAAATTAAATAATGAAAAAGAAGATTTAATAAAAGATAATGAAAATCAAGGTAAAAATATTGATGAATTAAAAGGGAAAATTTCAAATCTTGAAAATGAAATTAAAAAGAAAAAAGAAAGTAAATCAACAATTGAAGGACAAGATGAAAAAAAAAATGAAGAAAATATTTTTACTAAAGAAAAAGAAGAAATTAATGAATATAGAAATAAAAATAATTTACTTCAAAAAGAATTAGATAATATTTTATCTGAATATGATAAAATTTTAAATGAGAAAAATAATATAATTATCAAAATAAATGAAAGTAAAAACCAAAAAGAAAAAATACAATTAGAAATAAGTCAAAAAGAAGAAAATATTTTAAATAAAAATATTGAATTAAAGAAATTAAATGAAGAATTAAATCAACAAAAACTAAATCAAAACCAATTAAATTCAAAAATAAATTTAATGAAAAGCAAATATAAAAAAATGGAAGAAAATAATAAAGAATTAGAAAATGTTATAATAAAACAAGAAGAAAAAGTAAATGAATTATCATTAAAAATTAAAAAAATAGTAAACAATATTCAAGAAAAAAATACAGAATTAAACAAAAATAAATCATATATTACAAAATTAGAAAATACAATAAAAGATTTAAATAAACAATTTCGTTTATTAAGAATTCAAAAACCAAAACAATCACAAAATGAAATGAATTATTTAAAAAGTCAAATTGCAGAATTAAGAAGAGAATTAGATAAAGATAAAAGTATAATAAGAAATAGAAGTGTAGGAAGTTATAATAGTTATGATAGAAGTTTTATTCAAAATAGATATAATTATAATTATCAAAATAGTTCTTTTTCAAAAAATAATTCATATAATATTAGAAAATATTATAAAGTCCCTCTACCTAAAACAAGATCTGTGAGTTTACCTAAAATGTATAATCAACCTATTCCTAGAAAAAATATTAGAAATAATATTAAAAATGATATTATTCAGAAAATTAATTCTAAAATAAATATTATTGCTCAAAATGTTCCTGATGATAAAAATGAAAATATTGATAATAAGAATATTAAACTTTATTATAGACCTAATAATATTGTTGAACAAAATAATTATAAACCTATTTCTGTTATACATAATGAAGAAGAGAAATTTAATGAAATAAAAGAAAAAGAAAAAATTGATGAGATTAAAAATTTAATGGATCAATTAGTAAATGATATGAATAATTAAATCTAAAAAATATATATAATTTTAATATATTAAATTCTTTTCATTAATAAATTAAAAAAAATTATATAATAATAATTTATTTACTCATATTCAAATAAATATGTCACAAGTAATGACTATAGATCAAAAAGATGATTTAATAATAGATAATATAATAAATCAAAGAAAAAATAGTGTAAATACAATAATAAATCAATTTCGAAATATTTATAATGCAAAAATGAATTTAAAAAAATACTTTTTATTAAAACATTTATTAGAAATAAGGGAAAAATCAATAGGAAAAATCATTTCTCTATTCAAATCATATTTAGTTAGAAAAAAAGTACAAAATTACTTATCAAAAGCAAAAACAAGTTTTGTAATAACAACAGAATTATCAAATCAAGAAGACATTCAATTAAAAGTATATTTTGGTAATACATCAGTAACTTTTGATTTTAAATTTGATCCTTTTTTAGAAAAATTAGCAATTTTTATTCCAAGAAATAAAATAACAAAAAAAGAATATAATGTAAACTTTATTCAAAATGGTAGAATTGTAATAGATCCACATTACTTTACAACAGAAGAAAATGGTATTTTTGTAAATGTAATTAATTTTGATAGAATTAAAAAAGAAGAATTACAAAAATTACAAGAAAATGAAAAAGAAATAAGATTTATTTGTATTTATTTAAGAGATCTTGGAATTAGTTTAACTGGGGAAAATTCTTCAAATACTTCTGCAAGTTCTAATGGAGTTAAATATAAGAGATTTGGTAGTTTTCAAGGAGGAATTGATTTACATTTTATGAATAGGAGAAATTTACCTAAACCTAAAAGTATTTTGAGAATGAGTCAATCTCAATTAAATGAAAGACATAATCGAAGAAGAATGGTTAGTGAAAGAGATAAATTGAGAAAAGTTAGTTTTGGTAATGTGGAATTTTCTTATTAGATTTGTAATCATTTAAAATAATTTTTTTTGTTAATTTTTGTTTGTTGTTATTTATTTTTTATTTATTTATTCAAATAAAATAATTCTTTTTTTTATTATTCACAAAAATAAAAAAAAAATTTTAGTATTTATTTTGTTATTATAATATAAGAAATTACTATAGTTTAAATATTAAAATAATAATACAAAATTACCATTTAAGATTTCATTAAAAATATTATATACAAAATGAATAAAGTGATTCTAAATATAATAATAAATATATTTAAGAATCATAAGAAATAATTCTTTTTCTTCTTTTATTTTTACCATTAAACTCTTCATGATAAGTAGTAATAGAATTTCGATATTGAATATGATTATTTACATTATTATCATTATTATTTTTACTTTCAATACATGTTTTTCTTGAATCCAAATTTGATTCAGTTTGATTTCTAATATGACCTATTTTAATATAATTTGAATCATCATTTCCTTCTGTATAAATTCTATATACTTTTTCTTTTTCAAATGAAGGAAATTCTCTTATAATTTCTATCATTTTTTTAAAACCACTTTCCCACATTTTTTTTTCTTCTTCTGTTTTTACATATAAAATAAAATTTCTTTTTGTTGTATTTATTTTAATTCCATATTTATAATCACAAATATTTTTCTTTGTGTTTAAAAAAAAATAATAATCTTTTATGTCTTGAAATTCAATTTTTTCAAGATAATTTAAACTTTCTTTAACATTTTTATAGCAAAATATTCTTTTTATAAAATCTAATTCGAACCATCTTTTATTTGTATTTCCTATCAAAATAAAAGATCTTTTTTTCTTTCTTAAGTATCCTGAAATTGAATTCATTCTTTTATTTTTATTATAATTATGATTGTAAGATATCAATATTAATATATATTTTAATTAAAGGTGAAAAATGAAAAAAATATTATGAAAAATATATATATTAAAAAATATAAAATATTCTAAAATAATAATTAAAAATAGGTAATTAGATTATATTTAAAAACAAATTATTTATAATAAATTTTATATTAATGAACAATTTTATAATAGATAATTTTTTCCTTATAAATATTGAATTTTGTTCTCCTCCAAAAATTATAAAAATAAATTAAATTAATTTCAATTCTTAAAACATTTTTGAAAAAATCTAATTATTCATAATAATAATATTAAATAATAAAATATTTCAGAAATATTTTATGTAATATTTACATATATACTAATATAAAAAATATTTGATTTATATATAATATAAAGAACAAATAAATCAATCAATAATTAATTTCAAATTGATTATCAATTAAATAATTAATCAAAGTAACCCATTTTTCAACAATTTTACATTCTCCACTGAAAACTTCAAAAGTTTCATTTTCAAAATAAATCATAAAATGAAAAATAGAATTTTTATCATTAGTAGTATCAAAACCAATATTTTTTTTTCCTAAATCAAATTCAACCATACAAGATCTTTTCATTTCATTATAAGAAAAAATTTGAATAGGATTTTGAAGAGTAATATATTTTTCTTTAGAAGAAAAAATTCTAATTTCTTTTTTAGTACTTAATAAAAATCTTCCAATATATTTTTTATTAATAATTCTATCTCCAGATAATTGAACTCTATTTAAATTACTATGAAATAAAACATCATTTGAATCATTATTAATTAAATTTATATGATTTATTATTTTTGATATTCCAATTTTTGTTGTTGATTGTGTACAAATTAAATGATATTTATCTAAGAAATCTTTACAAGTTGAAGTATTAAATTCTGAAAATTGAGAAAAGTAAGAACTGTCTTTTTCATTTATTGAATTATTTGTATTATTTATTTCTTTATTGAAATTTTTTCTTCTTTGAAAATCTTTTGTTGTTGTTGTTTTAGTTCTATTAAAATCATATGTTATTTTTTGATTTTTATCTTGTTTAAAATTTTTATATGTATTTTCAAAAAATGTTTTTTGCCTATTTATATTATTTTTTTCTTTTTGAAAACTTTCATCATTATCAAAAGTTTTAAATTTTATATTTTTTTTATTATCTGAATTATCATTATTTATTAAATCATTATTTGATTTTATTTTTTTTCTTTTATTAGTATTTTCTGACATTTTTTGGTTATCATTATTATTTGTATTTTCAATATCATTTAATTGAATTTCTGAAATTCCATCAAAGTATTCATCTTTCTCTTTAAATATATTATTTTCTTTTTCTTTTTCATTTTTATTTTCATTATCATCTGTTATTTGATTTGGATTTCTTTTAAATAAAGTTTTTAAATTTTTATTGTAATCATTATTATTTCCATTATTAATTTCTTTTATATTTGTTTTATTTGTTGGTAAATTTACTTCTCCATCATGTTTATTATCTCTACATTTACATTGACAATCTTTAAAATTTCCCATAACTTAATTTTTATTTTTATATAAATTAAAAAAATTTTTATTTTTAGTTGTATGAAATATTATAAAAAAATTTTTGAAAATAATTATATGAAAAAAAAAAATTACTAAATAATAATTTTCTTTAAATTAATTTAATTATCATATAATGTATTTTATCATATTATCATTCATTTCAAATATATAAAAAATTATTAGATGGAAAAGAAAGGAAAAATGAATAAAAAAGCCAGAGAGAAAAAATATTCATTAGAAAAAATAAAGGAACAATATAATGATTATATAAATCATAAATTTAAATATCCAAAAGGTCAATTTTGTCTATTTTATTTTAAAGGAACATGTACATTAAATGATAAATGTCAATTCGCTCATGGGATAAATGATTTTTCTTTTGAAAATTATTTAAAATTAATAAATGACCCAGAAGCAATTAAAACTGAATTACAAAAAAATTGGCAAAATTATAAGTTTTATCAATTATTTAAAGAATATTCTTCATATAATTATGATAATTTAGTTGAATATCAAAAAAAACATAAAGAATTATTTCCTAAAGAATATACATTAGATGAAATTAGATATGATAGAAGTATAAGAAATATTATTAGAATTCCAATGGGTAAAGAAATTATTTCTGGGTTTTTAAAAATTTTATTTGAACATTTTCCAATTATTAAAATAGATGATTTTAATAAATATATTTTATATGTTGGTTATCCTTATTCTTTGAAAGATATAATAAAAGATAATCAAAATATTTTTTTTACAAAAAATATAGATAAAAAATTAGTTGTAATAAAATTTGAACAACCTCATATAATATTAGAGAATTATATACAGATTTTAATAAAAGAAATGAATAAAGCAAATAAATTTGAAGAAATTTTTCCAATGACTTTTAAAAAGTTAATTCAAATTATAAATAGAAATATTGGAGATTATATACCTAATGTCAATCAATATATGAATTTAATTGGAATAAATGAAAAAGAATTTTTAAATAAAATTTCAATAGAATGTATAAAACAATGTGAAAAAGGAAATTTAAATATTTTAAAAGGAAAAAATAAAGATGAATTATTTATAATTACTGATGTTAATTCTTTAATAAATTATAGTATTAAGGAAATTTATGATAAACATTTCAATGAAAATAAGACTCCTTTTGCTTATATTTATTTTAATTATATTGAAAATTGTTATTCAAATAAAATTCAACATGAAATTAAACATCATGAAAAATTTAGTTTTTATAATGGCATTTTATTTCAATTATTCAAAGAAAAAGCATTAATGTTTATAGATAATACAAAAATTATAAATATTTTTAATTATAATAAATTTAAAAATTTTGATGATAATAATTTTTATGATAGTTATTATTATAAAAAATGTCCTGATAGGGAAATTAATGATAATAATAAAATGAATAATTTAATAAACAACTTTGAAAATTTATCTTTAAATAATATTGAATTTCCAAAAGAAAATATATATAATATTCAGAATACTGAAATTAAATTTGTAAATAATGAAAAATCATTATTATATTTTTTTCAAAAATCAAAAAACTTTAAAGTAATTAGTATTGATTTAGAAGGACATTTAAGTTCTAATAATCCAATAATTAACTTAATTCAAATTTGTGATAATTCCAATAATAAAAGTGAAATATTTGTTATTGATATTTATACATTCACAAATCCTTTAAATGAAAATGTAATTTATTTAATAAAAAATATATTTGAAAACAAAAACATTAAAAAAATATTTTTTGATGGAAGAAATGACTTAATTTCTTTACATATTCAATTAAATATTTGTATTCAAAATTACATTGATTTATCACCTTTATATTCTGCAGTAAAAACTTTTAATGATATGATAAATTTTGAATCAAATAATATAAATGATTTTAAACATTTATTAAATAATTGTGAATCAAAATATTCTTTCCGTGGATTAAATACAGTATTATATGAATATCATCCTTTACATTGTATTAATGAATTAAAAACAAAATATCATTCTTTATTTCATTCTTCTCCTTTTTCAGAATGGATTAAAAGACCTATTCTTGAAGAATTTTTATATTATTCTGCATTAGATGTTAAATATGAATATGAAACATATATAAATTTGAGAAATAATTTAAAGGAAATAATTGGTAAGTTTTATAATATAAATGAATTAAAAGAAAATATACTTGATTTAATTATTAAATTAATATCTAGTGAACATTTAAAATTTGCATGTGATAAATATAAAAGTTTTATTACAAATAATACAAATAAATAAATTTTTTTACTATTAAAATAGAAAAGAATTGAGAAAAAAAAATAATTTTTATGATAATTAAAATAAAAGTTTTATAATATTTTCTATAATATTAAAAAAACTTATTTTTTATTTATCAGGTATATATCTATGTTTATTATAAAACTTTTTAAATTGTCTAAAATCAAAATACTCAATTTGTTGATCATTTTCTACAATTTCATACCAAATCATTTCTAATTCATCATTAGATAATCTAATACCTAAATTACCAAAACCATCAGCCATTTCTTTTTTCCCAACTAAAGTATTCCCATCATAATCAAACATTTTATATAAATCAATAGCATTATAAGCTCCAAATCCAATCATATAATCATTTACTTGTTTCATAATATCTCTAATATTTCTATTTATATTACTTTGATTATTTTTATCAAACTTTCCAGAATTAAAATTATCTCCTTTTAAATTACCTCCTCTTAAATTATTAATATTATCTTGTGTATTAATTGATTGAATTACTCCTGTCTTATTTAATTTTTCATATTGTCGATTAATACTAAATTCCATATTTTTACTATCAATCATATTATTTTGATAAAAATGAGATTTAGAATTTTTATTATAAAAATCCATATCATTATCATCATATGGTAATAAACCATCAAAAATTCTTGTAAAATCATCTTGATAAATACGAGCTTTTGATTCAAAAATAATTTGCATTAATTTAGTTATTTCATCATTTGAATCAGTAAATTTAATTGATGATATTACACTTCTAAATGAATCTAATGATATTGAATTTTCATTATTAGTATCAAATAATTTAAAAGCTGATTTCATATTTAATCCTTTATTTCTTAAGAAAGCTGCTAATTTAATTAATAAAGGATCTACACCATCTTTTTTAATTGTATAATTAATATTAATTGTTTTTTGATCATATCTATTTATTTCTTCACAAGACATATCAATTATTAAATTACCTACTTTTCTTTCATTATTTCTTATTTCAAATTTACCTTGAATTTTACCAACTAAAATTAAATTTTTTAAATTAATATTACAAATACCAATTAAATCTTCATCATTTTCTTCTCTTACCATTCTTACATCTTTTCCAACATCAACTTCAATTGGTTTTGCATCATCAAAAATATAAATTTCTAAACTTTCATTTAATAAATAATCATGGAATAAATTATTATAAATACAAGTAAATTCTCCCATATCATTAAAGTCATCATTTGGATCAGATAAAATTTTTGAAAAATGTTCATTTTTTCTATAAAATTTATAATAAAGATAAGGAAGCATATTTCTTGATGGATAATTAAAAGTTAAATCTTCAGCTTTAATAATTAAAATTCTTATTAACAATACTCTATTATTATCATTAGTATTATAATAATCAATGACATCATTTTCTTGATTTATTTTATTATTACCTTTTAAATTTTCTTCAAAAATTTGATTATTTGCATCATTTACAGAAGATAATTGTTTTGCTAATTGATTTCTTTCATCTAACCAATTTAACATTGAATTTAATGATTTTCTCATTCTCATTTTATATTTAATATCACATAATTTACATGAATTATCATAAAGTAAAAACATTTCTATAAAACCATGTACAACTCTTGTTTTTGGATTATTTTCTGCATTTAATAATTGATTTAATGATATTTTACCACTTGATACTATTTTTTGTACATTATTTATAATTATATATAATTCAATATTAATATATTCTCCTTTTAAATAATTAATAAAATACTCATCTACATTTACTCTAAATGTTAATTGTAAATTATAATTTATTTTTGGACCTGTACTCAAATTACTTGTTTGAGTTTCATGTAAATAAAAATCAACTGAAATAAATGATAATAAATCATCTATATTCATATTTAATTTATTTTTTAAAGTATTCTGATCAAAAATAGCAGAAGTAATATAAAGATCTAATGAATTTTCATTAATTCCATAATCACTTTCAGAAACAATTGAAAAATCAGTAATTTGAGAATCAAGTGATTTTTTTGAAGCTCTTAAATAATTAGTTTCTAAATCTTTTTCTTTATAATTTTTGGATTCTAAATTATCATCAAATTGTTTTGAATAATCCATTTTAATTGGTATTCTATTATTATCTGTTGAATCTTTTAAAAATTGAATTTGTTGTTTTAAATATTTAATTTCTGCTTTATATTTTTCTTTATCAAGTTCAATAACTTTTTTATTATCATTATTAATTTCTTGTTGAAGAATTAATAATTTTTTAGTTTTTTCTAATTCATTTCCTAAAATACCTTTTTCAATTTTTAATCTTTGATTTTCTTTTTGTAATTCATTTATATCTTTAGGTTCTTCATCCATTTTTTCTAAAAAATTCATATTTTCCCAATTTCCATTTTCCATTTTTAATGAATTATCTATTAAATCAGAACCTTTTAACATATTAACCATTTTATTATAATTACTATCAACTTCACCAAATTGACTCATTTTCTTAAAAGTTTCATCAAAATTTTTATTTTGTTTTTCTCTTTCTTCATTAGCAATTTTATATCTTATTCCATCTTCTTTATATTTATCTCTTTCATCATAAGCATTTTTAATTTTATCTTCTAATTGTTTATTATTTTTTTCTAATTCTTTTATTTTATCTTCTGCATTTTTTAATCTTCTTTGTTCTTCATTTAAAGCAATTTGTGTTTCTCTTAATTTTACAAAAGCTTTATCTCTCTCATTAGCTTGTTTAATAAAAGGATTATCAGATAAATCTTTAATTCTTTCTTCTAATAAAGCTTCTTTTTTTTTATATTCTTCAATTTGATAAAGATAATCATTAGCTTTATCAATTGAAGCTTTTTGATTTTGAATTATAGTTTCTAAATCTCTATTTTTATTTCTTTCAATTGTATATTTATCTGAAAATTCTTGTAATCCTTTTTTAGTTAAATCTAAAATTTTTGAATTTTGTTCTAATGAATTTATTAATTGTTCATTTTTTTGATTTAATTCTGCTAATTTTAAATTTTTATCTTTTAAATTATCATTATATGATGCTAAAGTTGATGTTGATTGTAATTCTTTCATTGATGTTAATTCATCTAATAAATTTTTTCTGTCATCATGTGCAATTTTTAATTCATTTTGTAAATGAGATATTAATTGTAAATATTCATTTTTTTCATATGTTGATGGTAAAAATGTTCTTGATCTTGTTTTTGTTTTTGAATTTTCATTTTTTAAACCTTGTATTATTTGTCTCATTTTTGTATTTTTATTTTTTAAATTTTCATTTTCTATTTTTAATGTTTCATAATCTATATCATATATTCCTTCTATTGGGTTTATTTTATTTCTTTTTAATTTTACATCCATTTTTCTATTTTGAGATTGTAATTCGTTTATTTTTTTTTTTAATTCTATATTTTCATCTCTTGTTTGATAATATAAATCTGCATCTATTATTTCATTTCTTCCACCATAAGTTGATAATTTTTGAGTTGATTTATTTTTGGATTTTGGAAATTTATTTACTTTTGTAACAGAATTGTAATCTTTCATATTTAATTTTTTTAAATTAAATTATTTTTATTTATTCAGTCTTCATTTAATTTTAAAAAATTTAAAATAAATAAATTATAATAAATTAGAAATTAAAACAAATTAAATATATTTATGGAATAGACAAAATTAAAATTTCTCATTCCTATTTAACCATTAATTTTTTAATAATATTTTTTTTTCATATTTATGATGAAATAAAAGTCAGAAAGCAAAAAAATGAATAAAAAATATTTCATATATTTATAAAAAATTGGATAATATAAAAAATATTTTGAACTATTTTTTTTATTTTTACTTTTTTATATTAAATTCAAATTATTTAAATTATATATTATTATTAAATAATTAAAAAAAATGTACAATATTATATATAAAAATGGATAAGAAATATAAAATTTATACATTCTTATTCTTATTCACTATATTTTTTTCAATATATTTTTATAGACTAAATATAAAAAGAAAATCAATTTGGATAGTTGATGAAGTTTATCATATAAAACAATCAATAGTATATAGTAAAAATTATTACAAATTTTATTTAAAAGGATTAACAACTTTTCCAGGACCTTTTTTAACAGCAGGATCTTTATATAAAATATTAGGATTACCAAAAAAAATAAATAACTTAAGAAAAATTCTTAGATTATCAACTGAAGATCTTTCTCCATATGTTTTTTATGGAAGATTACTTATTTTCATTTATTTTATTTTTAATTCATATTTATATTCAAAATTCGAATCAAAAACAACTATTTTTTTTATGATTCTTACTTTAATGCCAGTTCAATTTTATTTTCATTTAGTTTTTTATACTGAAAATTTTTCAATTTTATTTTTGACAATTTTTTTATATTATTCAATTTATTATAAATCAAATAAATTATTTATTGTTTCTCTTTTATTAGATATTTTAACTGTATTAATGAGACAAACTAATATTGCTTTTATTAATTTTATTCCTTTATCAAAAGGTTTAGAAATATTATTTTCTTTATCAAAAAAAGAAAATAGAAATATTAATGACTTTATTAAAAAAATGTTTAAAATTTTAATAAATAATTTAGATATTTTAATCTCAGATATATTATTTATTATTTTTATTTATTATAATGGATCATTAGTTTTAGGTGATAAAGGTCATCATGTAGTTCATTTAAATTTAAATTATATACATCATTTACTTTTACATATAGTAATATTATTTCCTTTTTTAAATATCTCAATATTTAATACAATAAAACAGTTTTTTTTTTCAGAGGACAAAAAAAAGAAAATAATTAGATTTATTATAATATTTATAATACTTTATAAAATTCTTAATTATTGTAATTCAATAAAAGTAGGTCATTTATTTAATATGAATAAAAGACATTTTAGAAAATTTTATTATACAAAATTTTATAGAATAACAAAATATAAGTATATATCAATGTATTATTTAACATTATTATTTTCTTCTATTTTTACAAATAATGAAGGTTTATTAAGTGAACCTTCAATTATTTCTTGGTTTATTTGTAGTTGTTTAACTATTATTCCTGAGAATTTTGTTACAATGCGTTATTTAATGCCTTGTATTATTTTTTTATGTCTTATTTTAAATGATTTAAATAATAAAGGAAAATATGGAGAAGTTTTTAATTTAATGTTTAATAAATTTAATATTGTATATTTTATTATTTTAGATGCACTTGTTGGAGATTTTATGATTATTGGTACTCATATGTATCGACATGGAAATATGATTTTTTAAATTATTGTTAAATTGAATATTTGATTTTTTTATTTTGTTTAAATTAATATAAAATAAAATTAGTTAAATTAAAAATTATATTAATTATTTTTATATATATTTTAAATTTATATTTTATTAATAAATAATTAAACTAATAATAAATAATTAATTAATAAATTGAAAAAATATTTTATTAAATTCTTATATTTACACTATTTTTTAAAGATTTAAAAAAGGAATTGATTCAATTATTCATTAATTAAAATGTCTCAGAAAAATAATTATGAAAAAAACAATTTAGAAAAAATGTGTAATTATTTTGATAATGATTTAAAGATTGTTTCATTATTAGAATTTATTCCTAATAATAATACAAATTCTTTTTCAAATGAAGAAATAAAATGTAAAAATTTGTCTCCAAAAGTGTTTAATATTCTAAAAGAAAAAAAGTTAAAAACAAATAATAATAATTTTTTATATTTTAATAAAGAGGAAGAAATAAAAAATAAATTTATAAATAATGAAGAAGATTGTAATCTTATTAAAAAGAGGAAAAAATCTAAAAGATTTAGAATACATAATGATTTACAATTTGACAATATAAGAAGTAATATTAAAAATAAATTTTTTAATTTTATCATTGTATTTTTTAATGGATTAATTAACCATTTATATGGAAATGGTTTTGTAAATTTTAAAAAAATAAATTATTATGAAAAAAAGAAAATAACAAGACAAGAACTTTCTGAACAATTTAAAATGACAATGAAAGATATACTAGAATTAGATATACAATCAAATTATACCAAACATCAAAAAGAATATAATAAAAATGAATTAAAAAAATTATTATATCAAATTCAAAATAATTATAATGATGCATCTAAAGTAATTTCATATTTTTTAAATATGTTATTAAGTGATTTTTATTCTCAAATATTTATTATTGGAAAAAGAGAAGAATTAAAATTAAAATATGATTTACCTGAGAATGCTTATTTATTAAATGAAATAATTAATAATTTAAAGAAAAAATCTGATAAATATAAATATTTATATAAAATAACTGCTTTAAATTTAATATATTTTTCAAGAATTAAAAAAAATGAAAATTTGGAAAAAAGCAAAATTATAAATAATAATGATAGAATTGATAAAGAAGATTTTTTCGATATAACAAATGAAAATAATTTTACAATTAAATCATTTGAATTATTTAATGAAAATTATGAACCAAAACTTTTGAACAAAAATTCAAAAGAAGATTTTGAAAAGTTTTTTCTCTAGTATATATAATAAATAATAACATATTATATATAAATAAAAAAAAATTAAATTTAAAAATAAAAAAAATTTAAATAAAAAAAACAAAAAAAAAAATATAAATGGACAAATATGAATTAAACTCTCCTAAAGAAGAAGAAGATGACTTTGCAAAACAATTAGAAGAAGAATTAGAAAAAGAATCAAATGGTTATATAGATAAATTTGAATATATAAAAGAAAAATCTGATGACGAACTTCTTCAAATGTCAAAAGAGGAAATTTTAACATATAAAAATTTACAAATAACTCAATTAAAAAGTTATGTTAATTCCTTAGAAAAAGAAAAAGAAGATTTAATAAATGATTTTAAAATAACAACTGATGCTTTAATAGAAAAAATAAAAGATAATGAATTTATTAATAATGGAATAAGACCACAAACTCCAATGATTAAATTAAATAAAAATACTAATATTAATAATAAAAATAATCCAAATGAAAAAATAAAAGAAAAATATCAAAGATGTCCAAATTGTACTAAAGAAATTTTAATAAGTGATTTTATTGAACATTCACTTCAATGTTTAAGAAAAATTTTCAGATGTCCTAAATGTAATAGTATGATGCCAATTTTAGAAAAAGAAAATCATTTTTTATTTTATCAAAATATTCAAAAAATTATTAATTCTATTGAAACAAATGATGAAAATTTTTTTAAACAATGTATTATTCATGATTTTGATATTAATAATTGTATTTTTGATAATGAAAGAAATGATAAATTAATTCATTTTTTAGTTAAAAAAAATAAAGTTAATTTTCTTAAAATTTTATTTAGATATTCAAATAATCCAGAAAATATTAATATTAATATTAAAAATAAATCTGATATGTCGCCTTTGATGATTTGTTGTCAATTTGGTTTTATTGAAATGGCAAAAGAAATTATTAAAAAAGGAGGAGATGTTAATGATAAAAATATTTTAGGGGATACTCCAGTTAGAATTGCTCAGAATAATAAACATGAATCACTTGCTTTTATGCTTATTAATGATTATAAAGCAAATATTTCAAAATTTTAATATATATTTATATATATTTATTTATTTATTTATTTTATATTAATTTTTGATTTTTTTTTATTTATTTTATAATTATTATATTTTTATATTTTTTTTTTTATTTTTTTTATTTATAAATTTTGAGAATTTAT
>Ga0256407_10006379_pt1 | contig 18235 bp, 17 predicted proteins | sample RumenRJG_04DNA_FD_193489 | JGI IMG/M metagenome (GOLD analysis project Ga0256407, IMG submission 193489) | Bovine rumen microbial communities from Lethbridge, Alberta, Canada - RJG_04 | ecosystem: Host-associated > Mammals > Digestive system > Stomach > Rumen | place: Canada: Alberta...
ATCGTAACACGGCTCAAAATACATCCTCCATTAGTCTATTTCTATAGTATCGTATCGTTGGTATACGCCGAGGTCCGGCGATTATTTTTCGTGCAAACACATTCTAACATTCTTTTTATGGCAAAACAAGACAGAAGTGAAAGTAACGATCTGAGCGCCGTACAACTCGTAACTGTTCACGCCCTATCGAGGGCGTGGACAGTTACGAGCGAAAATCCCATTCCAAATCGCTTACGCGATGGGATTTTCGTCGTTGTACTCGGGTTTTTCGCGAAATGCCGCGAAAAACACCTCGCGTTTCAGGTGGGTCTGAACTGTAACTACAACTCTGGATTGGTGAATGTGTGACTTGAAACGTTTCGTGTAATGTTTTATCACTGTTTTTCTCGTCACAGTTTTTTAAGAATTCCTCCCTTTTCAGTTCATCGGTACTGTGATAAACTATATCAGTTAATACCATTTTTCGGAAAATAAATGAGTAACGAGAGCAGCGAATGGATGAAATCCATCAGACAGGGAGCTGCTCTTTAAAAATGGAGGTTAAGCATGAAGAAAAATATGATCGCTCTGATTGCGGGAGCTGCTGCACTTTGTATCATGGCTGCAGGCTGCGGTTCCCAGACAACAGGCACTGCAGGTTCTGCGACGGCATCGACTGCCTCTACAGCGGACGCTGCAGCGACAACAGCCGCGGCAGAAGAGACACCGGCATGGCAGGAGGATGACACAGCCTATCTTTCCGGCATAAAGGCTTCCGACTATGTAGAGCTTCCCGACGGATACAAGCATCAGGAAGTTGAAGTTGCAAAACCGGTCGATCCCACTGACGAGGAAGTCAAAGACAGGATGAATCTCCTGGTGAAGAATAACGGCGGCGCTCTTGAAGAGGTCTCCCGCAGTGTTCAGGAAGGAGATACAGTAAGCATTGATTACGTCGGCAAAATTGACGGAAAAGAATTTGAAGGCGGCACAGGCTCCTATGATCTGCAGATCGGTTCCGGTGCTTTTATCGAAGGATTTGAAGATGGACTGATCGGCGCGAAAAAGGGCGAGACACTGGACCTCAATCTCAAATTCCCCGACGACTATCCGGCAGAAGACGTTGCGGGCAAGGATGTTGTCTTTACAGTAACTGTCAAAAAGGTGTCCGCTGACAATCTCACGGATGATTTTGTCAAGAGCCTGAATCTGACCAATGAATTCGGCCAGGCTGTCACGGATATCGATTCTTTCCGGGAATATATCCGCAGCAATATGATTGAAGAGAATGAGCAGAGATATATCTGGCTGATCAAACGCCAGATCGATGACAATCTTCTGGCAACCTGTACCTTTAAGCAGGATATTCCTCAGCCGATGCAGGACAGTTATTATTTCCAGTATAATAATTATCTCAACAACGCTGCTTCTTCCAACTATATGCCTATTGAGACATATATGCAGAAACAGTACGGCGCAACAGAAGATAATTATGAGCAGATGATCAGGGATTTTGCCACACAGGGCGCTCAGCTCAGCGTGATCTACCAGGCAATCGCGGATGAGAGAGATCTCAACCCCACAGAAGAGGAGATCAACACAGCCATTTCCAAATATGCAGAGGGCAGTTCTACCGAGATCAAAGTGGAGGATATGGACCGCTATCTGAAGGAATACATCAGGGATGAGCTTTTGAGCAACCGCGTCCGTGACTGGCTCTATGAGAACTGCAAGGTCACAGAGCCTGACGAAGAAAAGCCGGCAGACGAGGCTTCCACCTCCGGAACAAAGGAAGCTTCCGCTTCTGATACGGCGGATACTTCCGAGGATTCTTCATCCGACCGGTCCGCCTCTTCTGATACTGCTGATTCGGCAGATACAGATTCCACTTCGGAGAACTCCAATGAGAATGCTTCGAATGGAAATACAGAAGATACAGCGGCGATGCATGAAAACTGATCAGACGTTTGACCGATGCCGGTTACACCTGTACCGGCCGTGAGGCGTTTGCACGCGTATACAATACAACCTGGAATGACTCAAAAAGAGGGGATTATAGTATGAGACAGGAATACAGCCTGACCGAGATCAAGGATCTCTTTGCGACAAAAGAAGCGTTTGCTGACAAGACCGTTACAGTCGGCGGATGGATCCGTTCCAACCGCGACTCGAAAAAGATCGGTTTTATCACGCTCAATGACGGAAGCTGCTTCCAGACACTGCAGCTGGTATACTCGAATGAACTGGAAAATTTTGCGCAGATCGCAAAACTCAACATCGGCTCTGCCGTCATCGCGACAGGAACTATCGTTCTGACACCAAATGCAAAGCAGCCTTTTGAAATGCAGGTTGAAAAGATTGAAGTCGAGGGTGCTTCCTCTCCTGATTATCCGCTGCAGAAAAAGCGCCACAGCTTTGAATACCTGCGCACCATTCCCCATCTGCGTGTCCGCGCCAACACCTTTACCGCTGTGTTCCGTGTCCGCTCCCTGATCGCCTTCGCGATCCACAAATTCTTCCAGGAGCGCGGCTTTGTCTATGTACATTCTCCCATCATCACCGGCAGCGACGCCGAGGGCGCAGGAGAGATGTTCCAGGTGACGACCCTTCCCATGGAGGAGCTTCCCAGAACAGAGGACGGAAAAGTCGACTACTCCAAGGACTTTTTTGGCAAGCCAGTCAACCTGACCGTCAGCGGCCAGCTTGATGTCGAGACCTATGCCTTTGCCTTCCGCAATGTCTACACCTTCGGACCGACTTTCCGCGCAGAGGTCTCCAACACCACCCGTCACGCAGCTGAGTTCTGGATGATCGAGCCCGAGTTCTGCTTCGCAGACCTCAAGGACAACATGCAGCTGGCCGAAGACATGCTCAAATACGTCATCCGCTATGTGCTGGAGAATGCACCCGAAGAGATGAACTTCTTCAACCAGTTCATCGACAAGGGCCTTCTGGACCGCCTCAACCATGTCCTCAACTCCGATTTCGGACATGTGACCTATACCGATGCCATCAAGATCCTCGAGAAGCACAACGATGAATTCGACTATAAGGTATCCTGGGGCTGTGATCTGCAGACCGAGCACGAGCGCTACCTCACCGAGAAGGAATTCAAGCGCCCCGTCTTCGTCACAGACTATCCCAAGGAGATCAAGGCCTTCTACATGAAGCTGAACGACGACGGCAAGACTGTCGCAGCTATGGACTGCCTGGTTCCCGGCATCGGTGAGATCATCGGCGGCAGCCAGCGTGAAGAGGACCTCGAAAAACTCGAGAAGCGCATGGACGAACTCGGCCTCGACAAAGAGAGTTACCAGTTCTATCTCGACCTTCGCCGCTACGGCAGTGTCCGCCACGCCGGTTTCGGCCTGGGCTTCGAGCGCTGCGTCATGTACCTGACCGGCATGGGCAACATCCGTGACGTCCTGCCCTTCCCTCGTACCGTGGGAACCTGCGAACTGTAATAGAAAAGCTCTTTCGGCATATACCTGTACTGAGCATGTATTGATGCCGGGGAGAGCGATATAATCCGTAAGACTAAACAAAACGTGGGAAACAGCCAAAGGCCAAAGGCGGCCGGACGCTGTTTCCCACGTATGCTTAAAAAGAAACTGTCGGGGCAGTACCAGCAAGAGAGTCTTGCCCGTCGCGTGCGGGTGTGACTTGTAACTGTGCATCCCACTGAGATAAAAACGGACAGATTTTTGGAGGTAGATTTATGCAGCAGGAGAGGATTATTGTCCTGGATTTTGGAGGACAGTACAAGCAGTTGATCGCCCGCCGCGTCAGGGAGTGTAATGTGTACTGTGAGATCCACCCGCACACACTGTCAATTGAAAAGATCAGGGAGATGAACCCCAGGGGTATCATCATGACCGGCGGTCCCGCCAGTGTCTACGATGAGCAATCACCCACCTGCTCCCCGGAGCTTTTTGAGATGGGGATCCCTGTTCTGGGCATCTGCTACGGCTCCCAGCTCATGGCTTATCGCTGCGGCGCAGCCCACGCTGTGGATGGCAGTCATGGAAAAAAGGATGCCGAAACGGGCGGCGCCTCTGTGGATGAGAATGCACAGGCCGGCTATGCGGCCAATGCGGAAGCAGTGAAGACGGCACCTGTCAGCGAGTACGGCCGGACAGAGGTGATGATCGATGCGCCGGATTCCCTGCTCTTTCAGGATGTGGTCACTGTTAATGCAAGCGATGAAAATGCGAAGGAAACAGTCGGTTCTACCATCTGCTGGATGAGCCACACGGACTATATAGCCCGGGTCCCGGAGGGCTTCCGGATCACGGCGCACACGGCTAACTGCCCGGTGGCTGCAATGGAAAATCCTGTAAAGAAACTCTACGCGGTCCAGTTCCATCCCGAGGTGGAGCATACCCCCGAAGGGAAAAAGATGCTCCGCGGTTTTGTGATGGATGTCTGCGGCTGCAGAGGTGACTGGGAGATGTCCTCCTTTGCGGAGAGAACAATCAAAGAACTCAGAGAGAAGATTGGAGACAAACACGTCCTTCTGGGACTCTCCGGAGGCGTGGATTCCACTGTCGCCGCGGCCCTTCTGTCCAAAGCCATCGGTGACCAGCTGCACTGCGTCTTTGTAGACCACGGCCTCATGCGCAAGAATGAGGGCGACGAAGTGGAGAGCATCTTCGGCCCGAAGGGCAATTTCGACCTACAGTTCATCCGTGTCAATGCCCAGGAACGTTTCTTCAAGCGGCTGATCGGCCAGACAGATCCCGAGACCAAGCGCAAGATCATCGGTGAGGAATTTCCCCGCGTATTCGGCGATGAAGCCAGGAAGCTGAAGGGAAAGGTGCGTTACCTTGCCCAGGGCACCATCTATCCGGATGTGGTCGAGAGCGGAGACGGCAAGACCAGCGACGTCATCAAATCCCACCACAACGTGGGCGGCCTTCCCATCGAGCTTGTTCGCGAACTGGGCTTTGACGAGACCCCCATTGAGCCCCTGCGCATGCTCTTTAAGGATGAAGTGCGCCGCGTAGGCCTGGAACTGGGCGTCCCCCGCGAACTGGTCTACCGCCAGCCCTTCCCCGGCCCCGGCCTGGCTGTCCGTATTGTGGGCGAGATCACCCCCTACAAGGCAGAGATCGTAAGGGATGCGGACTATATTTTCAGAGAGGAGCTGCATAAGGCAGGTGTGGACGAGAACCTTGGCCAGTACTTTGCCGCCCTCTCCAACATGCACAGCGTAGGCGTCATGGGAGACCACCGCACCTACGGCCTGGCCGTCGTGCTCCGCGCTGTCATCACCAGTGACTTCATGACCGCAGAGGCGGCTGAGATTCCGTGGAATGTGCTTCAGACCACTATGAACCGTATTATTAACGAAGTGGAAGGCGTCAACCGCGTGCTCTATGACATTACCAGTAAGCCGCCCGGAACGATTGAGCTGGAATAAATATTGAAAGTCCGGAAACCAGCATAAACACTGGGCTTCCGGACTTTTTCTATGTCTCGTGAGTACATTTTGAGTACACTTTTCAAAATTATTCCGTTTCAGAGTCGGCATCATCGCTGTGGTCACAGGTCTTATCCAGTTTCTTCTGAGACGCCTGCAGGTCCAGCTCGATCTGCTCCAGCATCTCCCGAAAATCATCAGCGACATATTTCTCATCTTCAGAAGAATTTCCTTTTTTCAGCAGCTCCTGATCCTTCAGATATCCTTCACGGTATAAACCTTCCCAACGAATAAAATCAGACAGGACAGATGAATCTGTCACTTTTAGTGCTGGCAGCATATTCCTATTCTCATCTTCCTGACCCGCCACAGCAAAATACTGCGAAAGTACCGGGGTCAGGCGGATGCAGCACTGCTCTTCTTTGAAGGCACCATATCTGTCTTTCGGACCATCAACCTGAATCAGTCCGGCTTTATAGGAAGTCATCAATAATCCCATCAGATCTCCGCGTGTTTCCAGACGGAAAGCGCTCTGATCCATTCCATAGATCGCACTGAAGTTTACGTTCAATGCAGCTGCAATCTTCTCGACCTGAGGAGGAAGCGGCTGCATTTTATTTGTCTCGTATTTTCGGATGGAAACAGGATGGATTCCTGTCAATTCTGCAAGTTCTCCCTGTGTAATACCCCGCTGTTTGCGGAAATATTTTATTTTTTCGCCGATTGTCATCGTATGTAATTCCCCTCTTCTCTTCGTATTCCGTACATATGCCTGGTCCATATAGGATCGGGAGATATCTGTCACTACATAAAACATATCACAAACATAGCGACTTGGCTACAAAATTTCCGTTAAGACATTGACGTAGCGAGAACGCTACAATATAATGAATGTAGCTAGTAAGCTACAAAACAACAGGAGGAGGAAACACATGAGATCGGAAATGAATTTTGTGACAGCGGAACAGCTCGCAGAGATAATGGGAATTTCCAAAGGGCACGCCTACAAGATTATTCACGTGCTGAATGAAGAACTGCAGACCAAAGGATTCCTGACAGTATCCGGAAGAGTGCCCCGCAAGTATCTGGAAAAACGATGCTATGGAATCGAGGAGGTGACCACCTGATGAAACCCGAAAAAGACAAGAAGACAGGAAAATGGCTGATTCAATATCGCTATCGTGACTGGACGGGAAAGCTCAGAAAGAGCATGAAGAGGGGATTTAACACGAGAAGGGAAGCCGAGGAATGGCTTCGGAATTTCCTGCTGAAGCAGCAGAGCGATTTCGACATGAGGTTTAAGGACTTCGCGGATCTGTACTTCAAGGATATGGAAGCGCGGCTCAGGGAGCACACCATGATCAATAAGCACTACATTATGGATGACAAGGTGCTTCCGTATTTCGGAGAAAAGAAAATGAATGAGATAACTCCGGCTGATATTCGCAAATGGCAGACGGAACTCATCAACAAGGGATATTCCAAGACGTATCTGAAGACCATCAATAACCAGCTCAGCGCAATTTTTAATTATGCGGTCCGCTATTATGGACTGAAGAACAATCCGTGCAGGACCGCGGGCAGTATGGGAAAAAGCAAAGCTGATGAGATGAGCTTCTGGACCAAAGAGGAATTCAATGCATTTGCCGACTGCGTTATCGATAAGCGGGAATCCTGGCTGGCATTTCAGATTCTGTTCTGGACCGGGATGCGGATCGGGGAACTGCTGGCACTGGAAATCAATGATGTGAACCTGCAGACCAGAGTGATCTCTGTAACCAAATCCTATCAGCGTCTGAGAGGGAAAGACATTATTACGCCGCCCAAGACACCGAAAAGCATCCGTGACGTCACGATACCGGAATTTCTGACAGAGGATATCCGTGACTATCTCGAAGATCGTTATGAACCGGAACCGGATGAACCACTGATTCCTGTTACCAAGACCTTTCTGGAGAAGGAGCTGCAGCGCGGGATCAAGGCCAGCGGAGTCAAGAAGATCCGGATTCATGATTTGCGGCACAGCCACGCAAGTCTTCTGATTGAACTTGGTTTCTCACCAAAGGAGATTGCGGACCGGCTCGGACATGAAAAGATCGAAACGACACTGAATACGTATTCCCATCTGTATCCCAACAAGCAGGCGAAAATCGCGGAAAGGCTTGACCGATTCGGCAGGGAGGAGGACAACGATGAGCTGTGAAAATTGTGACAGAAAAAGAAACCGGTATTTGAATTTTCGTGTTTCAGACGATGAACTGCGTTTGATTGACGCAAAGGTTGCAGTCAGCGGGCTGGCCAAGGGTGACTATTTCATCAAGATGCTTTATGGAGAGACGGTTGTGATCCGCGCAGGCAAGTATCAGAGTGACCGTCTGGCTGTGGAACTGAAAAAACTCCGGACAGAACTGGAGAAGGTATCGGATCTGGAAGAAATACGTGACGCAGTTGAAAGGTGCAGTGCTCTTGTGGAAGAAATGATCCGCATCAGTACCAAAACACCGGACAAGGATAATTCGCATGGGAAATCCTGAAAAAGTAAAAAGAACTGCCCCGAAATCAGCTGGTGGCACAGCTGAGGGGCGGTTCCGATCAAAAAATGACAGTCATAGTATAGCGAACCAAAGAAGCAGCGACAATATTTTTCAGACAATAAAAAGCAAAATAACCACAAGAGAGGCGGCAGAATTTTACGGGCTGAAGGTTGGAAGAAACGGGATGGCGTGCTGCCCGTTTCATCCGGATCGTAATCCAAGTTTGAAGGTGGATGAACGGTTTCACTGTTTCGGATGCGGAGCAGATGGCGATGTGATTGACTACGCGGCAAAGCTGTTTCATCTGACCAATATTGAGGCAGCCAGAAAACTGGCAGGAGATTTTGAAATTCACATATCAGAAAAAACATTTCGGCCAATACGATCCCCGGCGGCAAAGCAAAGACAGACAGATTGCAGAGTCAATGAGAAATTCGAAAGGTGGCGGTCCTGGGCGATCAGTGTCTTGACGATGTATGTGAACAGTATGCAGGGTTGGAAAGAACGATTTGCCCCGAAATCCGAATCGGAGGAGTGGAATCCGCTGTTCGTGGAATCCCTCAGCAATCTCGACGCATATAACTATTTTCTGGACGTTCTCTATTACGGATCAGATGCGGAACAGAGAGGATTCTTTCTTGAAATGAAGGAGGTCATCAGAAATCTTGAAAGACGAGAACAAAAATGGAACAGAGAATCTGCAGATGGAAGACCTGCTTGATCAGGAACTGCGGAATGCGGGGAGACTATCTGTGGAAGATGTCACAAAAGAACTGGAACAGACCGAAAAGGGACTGCCAAGGCAATCTATTCAGAACTGTGTGACTGTGCTTCAGAAGGATCCGATTCTTGCTGGCAGTATCCGCCGGAACGAGCTGACTGACAAGATAGAGATCGTAAAGGATGTCGGCTGGAAACGCCGGGGAGAAGCAATCACAGATACAGATGTCAATCAGATCCGGCTTTATCTGGAAAACCATTACGGACTGACGAGGGAAAAGCAGATCCGTGCAGCACTGGACATTGTCAGCAGTGAGAATTCCTTTCATCCGATCCGGGACTACCTGAACACATTGGAATGGGATGGCGTGGAACGGATCCGTCATCTGCTTCCGAAATACCTTGGTGCAGAGGAAAGTGATTACGTCTATGAAATGACAAAGCTGATGATGCTCGGAGCGATCAGCAGAGTGTTTCATCCCGGCTGTAAATTTGAAATCATGTTGTGTCTCGTCGGCGGGCAGGGAGCTGGAAAGTCAACGCTTCTTAGATTCCTGGCGATTCGTGACGAATGGTTCACCGATGATCTTCGGAGACTGGATGATGACAATGTCTATCGGAAAATGCAGGGTCACTGGTTCATCGAGATGGCGGAAATGCTGGCGACCACCAGCGCCAAGAGCATTGAACTCATCAAATCATTTCTGAGCAGGACAAAAGAAACATATAAGATTCCGTACGAGGTTCATCCGGAAGACCGGCCGCGGCAGTGTGTCTTTCTAGGGACATCCAACAACGTGAATTTCCTACCGTACGACAAGACAGGGAACCGGCGATTTGCCCCAGTGCAGATTGATGCGAGTCGTGCGGAACATCATCCGCTCGAAAATGAGCAGGAATGCCGTCAATATATTATCGACTGCTGGGCAGAGGCAATGACCATTTATCGAAGCGGAGATTTCAAGCTGACATTTCCGAAGGAGATGGAGGAAACCGTCAGGGCTATGCAGATGGAATATATGCCGGACGATTCCACATTCGGTGTGATTCAACATTTTCTTGACACATTCAGCGGAAACGAAGTGTGTGCCATTCAGATCTATGAAGAGGCATTTGGCCAGACCTATGATCCGAGAAACCGCAGCGTTCTGCAGCCAATTTCCAATACGATGAATGCAGGTATGCCGGGCTGGAGCACGAAAACAAAATCCCACAGATTTGCGAATTATGGGACACAGAGAGCATGGATCAGACTGACAGAGGAAGAAGGATTCATGCAGGTGCCGGATAATGCAGACATTCCTTTCTGAGAGACGATGAAATTGTAAACGAGTAAACGTAAACGAGATAAAATAGATGTTTTTTGCTTCGTTTACAGTTTACGTTTACAAATCTGATTGAAGAAGCAGACGAACAGATGCAAAGAGAAAAGCAATGCCGGAAACGGCAATCAGAAATCAAAATTCACGCCGGATAAGGCGATAATCCGGCGACAGTCGAAAGAAAAATCATACAAGTTCAGATCAGAAACATTTCAAAGCTCATACAAGGAACAAATCAGAAGAGCCCTCGGCGACTGAGAGCGAAATACTCCCTTTGCACAAACCTGCGGTTTATACAAAGGGTTTCGTCCTCCGGAGGCCCTCCGGGGGCTCGCAATAGCGAGAGGAGAGAAATCCATGCCAAGACATTCCTTCATCAGGATGACAAAGCTGACCGACGTGAAGGGGCGTGTGGACTATATCAGCAATCCGAAAAGACAGGAACATCTGTATGCCGTCTACACCACAGTAAAGTCGGAGTTCTGGCAGTATCTGTCGGAACAGGCGCAGCACGATTTCTGGAAGAGCAATCAAAAGACGGGCAAGTGTATTGAAGGGCGGGAGCTGATCATCGCCCTCCCGGAAAGCCTGCGAGAAAAAGATCCGGAGCTTCTGCTCCAGTTGTTTACAGAGACGTTCCGGCAGAAATACGGCGTGCAGTGTACAGCAGCGCTTCACCACAATAAGGCAATGACCAACTATCACATCCACTTAGTCTTTGCGGACCGGGAAATGCTGGAGAAGACAGACGTGAAGCGGGCAGGCCGGAACATGTTTTTCGATGAAGCAGGACGTCATGTTCGGACGAAAAAGGAAATTTTAGATGCGGACGGCAATGTCAGACCGGGATGCCGGATCCTGGCGAAAGGCGAGATCTATGACATCAAGTGGTTCTCCGGAAGAAAGGACGTGTTCAAGAACCGGAACTTTCTCGATGATGTAAAGGTGATGTACACGGATCTGATCAACAAGGTCGTGGACCGGGAGGAAGACAAACTGCAGATCTTTGATGCATCCGGCCCCTATCTTGCCACAAAGAAGATCGGGAAAAATAATCCGAAAGAGGAAGAAATCCGCAGCGACAATCAGCTCCGTCAGGAATGGAATCAGACTGTAGATCAGGTTCTGATTGCTGGCGGCAGCCAGGAGGAAGTGACGGAGTTCAAGCAGGAGGAAGTCGTCCAGAGGGTATCGGAATCTGTAAAGACGCATGGTGTGCAGCCGGGGCTTCTGGCGGAGATTTTAAGGAGAGCCATCACAATACTTAAGGAATTTCTGGATCTTCTGATGCAGCCCGTAAAGGAAGAAACAGACGCTGGCGGTATAAGGGAAAGCTCTGACAGGCCGGAATCTGTATTGCCGGGGAAGCAGAAGGCTGAGCGCCCGGATTCCCGTGAAGCGGAGTTTCGGTTCATGCGGATCGAATCGGTTCACCGGCAGCTCAATAAGACCAACCGCAAGCTCTATGCACTGCAGAAACAAAGAGAAACGGTCCGGCTGGCGCTGGATCATACACCGAAATCCATCTTCCATCACAAAGAGCGGAAGGAACTGCAGGAGCGGGTTGACGGACTGGAGCGCCAGATCAGGTTATGTAGGAATCAGTTGTTTCTGATTGTGGATGCCAACGGGTACGGAAGCATAAAGGAAGCGGAGCAGGAATACCGGCTGGCAAAGAGGGCACTGGAACAGGTCCGCAGGGCACAGGAAGAATGGGATGGAACTACCCTGCTGGATAAGGATATTTATGAGCTGCAAAAGCAGCGGATGAAGGAGCAGAAAACAAGTGTACTGAAGCAACTTGCGGCAATGACAACAGAAGCCCCTAGACGCAACATGAACCATGCAGATAAGAAATTATTCGGTAAAGAGGCAAGTCTGTAAGTGTGCAGCAAGCTTTTGCATTTGAATTATTCTATACAGAAACATTATCCGATTTGCAGAACGAGTTCCCCCTTTTTTGGTTGATTATCCATGTTGTCTGTGCATAATGAATGTATGGGAAAACCGTACAGACACTTTAACTGGAGATGTCTAGAGAAACCTGCTTTTGAATATTGGTATGAATCATGAAAAAGATTTTGCTTATAGAAGATGATCTTCACATGTGTGAACTGCTCACTGACTATATGAATTGTAAAGGCTACCATATTACCGCTGTCCATAGATTGGATTCTTTAGTGGACATTTCATCTATGTCTGCCTACTGCCTCATATTAATTGATCTTGGGCTGCCGGATGGCAGTGGAATCACTGCAATTAAAAACATACGTAACGTATGCACATTGCCGATCATTGTGATCACAGGGGAAAACAGTGACAATGCAAAATCTATCTGCTTCACGTATGGTGCAGATGATTACGTAGTAAAGCCTTTTTCCATTACGGAGCTCGAATCACGGATTAAGGCAAATGTGCGCAGAGTTGAGATTTACGACGGAAAAATGCCGCAGAGATCTATTCAAATCTATGATTTGCTTATCAACCCTGATACGAGAGAAGTTTATACAGGCAATCGGAAGATTGACCTGACACGAACAGAATTCGATATCTTGTACTTCCTGGCATCTCATCAAAATCAGGTTTTCTCCAAAGGACAGATTTATCAGCACGTATGGGAAGATTCATATGCAGATAATGAAGATGTCGTCAATACGCATATCAACCGCCTTCGTAAAAAGCTTGGCCCATCTAGAGACTGCATTGAAACTTTATGGGGAATCGGCTACCGCATGAAGAACTCAGATTAATAAAAATCCAACTGTGATGGAATTTATATTGGAGACAAATTTGCATGATCTTGACAGCTGCTATAATTTTAATTGCTATTTTAATCGGGTTTTCCATTTATCAATATAACCTGAGAAGAGACTTACAGAGGAGTATTTCCGTAATCACGAAATATATTACAAGGGAGCAGGATGATTTCAAACCTCTCTTATATCATACAGATAATCAGGAACTGCAGAGGATGATCACTTCGCTCAATACTTTGCTGCTTCAAAGATATCGTCTTTCCCGGCAATACCGTGATGTTCAGGAACAGTATCGGACAAATATTGCCGACATTTCCCATGATCTGAAGACGCCGATCACTACCCTGTCTGGGTATATCGACTTATTAGTATTGAAATACCGGGAGTTTGGAAATAATTCCCCTGAAGTAAATCTTGCCCTGCAGAAAACAAAACAAAAAGCGCAGATGATGCAGCATATCATACTCCAACAGCTGGATTTTGCCAGAATCTGTTCGGGGGATGCGGAATTTCCATTGAAACGCATAAACCTTACAGAATTGTGCCGGGAGATCGCGCTTTCATACTATGATTGCCTGAATGATAATCATTTTCAGGTAAGTTTGGATTTAAGTGATCCTCCAATTTATGCTGCGTCGAGTCCTGACGCGATTCGCTGCATCATGCAAAATTTGATCGACAATTCTATTAAGTATGGCGAATCCGGCAGGTTTTTGGGAATTGCCATTTCGCGAAATGATCAGGAAATTGTCATACAGATATCAGATCATGGACCCGGCATTCCGCCTGCGGAGCAGAAAAAGATCTTTGACAGAAACTATCAGATCAATAAATCAGACTATGCTTCACAAGGACATGCCGGATTGGGACTATCCATCGTGGAAAAGATTGCCGCACGTTGTCACATGTCAATTCAGTTGGAGAGCCAGCCCGGAGCTACTTGTTTTTCAATTATTGTTAGAAAAACGTTAGAAATGCGAACAGAAAATGACAACATCGGCTGATATCATATCATTCAATAAGACATCCATTTACAGAAAGGGGGCTTATTGAATTGAATGCATACACATACATCATAGAAGGGGAATACATTTCAAAAAGGTTCGATTCCACCATAGCCTTAAACAATTTCAATATTCATGTTCCGGAAGGTTCGATCTATGGACTGATTGGTCTGAACGGTGCCGGGAAAAGCACTCTCATGAAAATACTGGTTGGACTTGAGACGATGGACAGGGGCAGCCTGCGAATTTTTGATCATACAGGAGTTACATCAGAAGGATTGGATTCAACCGGGTCCATCATTGAGTATCCATATTTTTACGAGCACTTGACGGGACTTGAAAATTTACAGCTCCATGCTTCCTATATGGGATTTCATGACAAGAAACGGGCAGCTGAGGTCTTAGAGCAGGTTGATCTGACGGCGGCGGCCGGGCGAAAGGTTTTGACTTATTCGCTGGGGATGCGTCAACGCCTTGCTATCGCGCGTGCCATATTAGCCTATCCTAAGTTGTTGATACTGGACGAACCAACGAACGCGCTTGATCCGGAAGGGATCAAGAATATGCGAACCCTGATGAAGGATATCAACAGGGATTATGGCACTACAATTTTGATTTCCAGCCACATTTTGTCTGAAATGGAGCATTTGGCGGATTGGATTGGGATAATCGATCAGCATAAAATGGTTCAGGAAAAGACAATGGTCGAAATAAAGAACAACAACCGGAGCCATTTGACTATCTGCATTGATGATGTCAGGAAAAGCTGTATCATTCTCGAACGTCTTGGAATCAAGGATTTTGCAGTGCAGGAAAATAACAGAATTCATATTTATCAGAATACGGATTCATCCATGATTGCTAAGGAACTGATAAATGGCGGGGTTTCCCTTTATGAACTGTCGCAGGCCAATAAAACATTGGAGGATTATTTCTTTGCAGTTCTGCAGAATGGAGGCCGGCAATGAAAATATGGTCATTAATGCGCCTTGAGGCCCGCAAAATCCGGATCAGATATCTGATTCTGTTAGCTGTCCCTATCACGGCAATTTTGCTTTTCTCAACCTTTGTTGCCATATACGGCGTCAATCAGGATCATGCCAGCAGTTTTGCGGCGATCTTCAAAATGATGACAGCTACCGTATGGGATTTCTATTTATTCTATACAGCTTATCTGATCAGCAAAATTATCGTGGAAGAATATGTTAATCATACAGTAATGATCATGTTCACATATTCGATTAAGAGGACACGAATCTTTCTGGCAAAAATACTGCTGGTCTCTATGATAAGCCTCATTTGCCAATTTTTATCCCAGGTTATCTGCTTTTTGTTTGTTGTTTTCGCAGACGACAGGTTTTCTCTGGTAAACGGTGCCCTTACGAAAAGTGCCTGCAACGAATTCTGGCAATATGTAATGGTTGATTTGATTGCCGCGGAGGCAGCAGTACTTTTTATCTCTGCGGTTGCCATTATGAAAAAGGCCGTGTCTTCTGTGTTTTTATACGGCATTGGATTTCTGTTTATCTATCAGGTGATCATCAGCCAGATCAATTCGTTCCCGATTCTATGGGGCAGCTATACGTCGATATTTATAGTGTGTACCGCCTTCTATGTCTTTTCAATTCATCATTGGATGAATAGACTGAAAGCTTGAGAAATATCTCGAACAATCCAGCCATGGGAAACATCCCCAAAGAGCCGCCGAAAAGTTGTTACACAAACGGGTATTCCGGAAGACCGTACATTAATGGCCGCGGAAGATGCGCCTGTCTATGGAAAGGAATGAGTTTTGGATATGTCAGATTCACTTACCGGTACCAGCCGCTTTATCAGTTTTATCCTTCGCCATAAGCCGGAGGTGATCGGCATCACGCCGGATGAGCATGGCTGGGCGGATGTTGATGATATGATTGCCGGAATTAATCAATCCGGGGAATATAAGATTGACAGAGATATGCTGGACGAAATTGTCAGAACAGATGAGAAACAACGGTATTCCTATAACGAAGATCATACGCTGATCCGCGCAAATCAAGGACATTCCATTCCAGTTGATGTGGAACTGAAGGAAATGGAACCGCCGGAATTCCTGTATCACGGAACCGGCGAAAAGTTTACGGCATCCATTGATAAACAGGGATTGATCCCGAAGTCGAGGCTGTATGTGCACCTGTCTCCGGATGCAGAGGCTGCGGTCAAAGTAGGCAAACGCCATGGAAAGCCGGTAATTTATCTTGTCAGTGCCGGGAATATGAAGTGTGACGGATACTCGTTTTACCGCTCTGTGAATGGAGTCTGGCTCACGAAGAAGGTACCTGTAAAATATCTGCGAAAGAAGAACTGGACATAAAGCAGAAGTGTCATAGCGCCGGTAAATCAAAAATTATCGGATACATTTTTGCAATTGCATATCAGTGAACGTTCAGGAAGAGGTGTCCCGACGATTGCGGATTTACGGTAAGATTCCACTGGCACTGTGGAGAAGGCTTGGGGATAGGTGTGAGTGCCAATGTCCCTCACGGTGGCACTCACGATGAAGAAAAAATAAGAGAATCTTATGAATCCAGCATTCTCGCAATGGTAAAGTCAAATAACAGAGGGCCACTGAAACCGGAGTTTATCTATCACTCTCGTCTGTGAAGGTAAATAATTCCTCGACAGTAACATCAAATACTTTTGCGATATCCATTGCCAGCTTTAATGAGGGATTGTATTTACCGTTTTCCAGATGAACAATTGTCTCCCTCCGGGCACCAACTTTCTCTGCAAGATCTGCCTGCGTTAATCCTGCTTTTTCACGGAATTCTTTTATTTTTGTAACAAGCGCCACCTCATACTCCCTTCTGATCCATTACTTTGAAAATGATAATTCGCAGTATGGAAATGATGATCAGCGAAAGCATAATAACCCAGCCCATGAGAGATGCAGTATTAGCTACATGCCCCAATGTGCCGCCAATAAATGCAGTCAAAGCCATTATTGCTGCAAATATTTTCAGACAGATTGAGTCACATCTTTTTAAATTTGCTCTTGCAAGCTCATCGATGGGTTCTTTGTGAAATTTCCGGATTCTGTATGATATCAGGAAAATAAAACAGATGATCCCTCCTGCGACAGCATTTTGAATATACGTGTAGGATTCTCTCCAATCCGTTCTTACCCAGCACCAATAGTAGAATGTCAAACCAATGGTAAGAACTGCAGTTTCTGTCATCAATTCTGTAATACTGACTTTTTTATTCATAATGCCTCCTGTGTGATATATTTGTCACTTGATGTTATAAATATATCACATTAAAATTACCTGTCAACAATGAATGTGACAAATAATTCACTTTACACATTCAGATATACAGTTTCAGATCGTGATTGAAAGCTTTGAGGACTCGTCGAGCGTGTCTGATTCTGAAAGAATTGTTGAATTGCTAAGAAGTGAGGACCCTAAACCGGTAAAAGGATTACAGGAAGCTGCAAATTATAAAAGCGAAAAAGACATTACTATATATGGGTTACGCGATTAACCTATTGTGACATGGGCATTTTTTAAATACTATGAAACAAAAGCGTAAAGGAGAACCCCCATGTCAGATAAAAGATTTTTGCAAGATGTGCTGCGCATTTCCATACCGGTGGCATTACAATCCATGCTGCAGTCTTCCTTTTCCATGGTCGATCAGATCATGGTCGGTCAGCTTGGAGATAAAAGTGTTGCTGCGGTTGAAATTGCAGGAAAGCCCGGTTTTATTTATGCGTTCGTCATTGGAGCAATCAGTACGATCACAGGAATCATGATCTCGCAGTACATTGGCAACTACAACAGAGAAGCAGAGGAAAAGAGCATCTGTATCAATTTTCTTGTGATGATATTAACCGGGCTTACCTTTCTATCTGTTTTCAGCCTTTTTCGGAATCCGTTCGTGGGAATGTTTACGGAAGAAGAGCAGGTAATCGCAGAGGGCAGCACATATCTCGGGATTATCTCATGGACATTCATTCCGCTGGGGATCTGTAACATTCTGGGGACGGCCCTGCGATGCCGGGATAAATCAACCTGGCCGCTTTATATCGGCATTTTTTCTGCTCTGCTCAATACAGTTTTAAACTACTGCTTTATATTCGGAAATTTTGGCGCGCCGCGTCTTGGAATAGCAGGCGCCGCATATGCGAGTGTCATATCCCAGGCAGCAGGAGCACTGATTTCCTTCTGGTGCTTTTACAGATTATACGGGCGGATTCGTATTTCGTTAAGCCTTGGAAAGGCAGGATATTCGCAGTACTTTATGATGCTGCTGCCGATTGTTTTGAATGAGTTTTTCTGGTCCGTGGGACAAAGCGTATACACTTATGTTTATGGGCATATGGGAACCAATGAACTGGCAGGAATGTCGTTGACGGGCGCTGTTCAAGGCCTGACCATGGGAGCATTAAGCGGCCTGTCTCAGGCAGCCGGGATTCTGATCGGCAAAAGGCTGGGCAGCAGGGAATATGATGCTG
>Ga0256407_10006380_pt1 | contig 18230 bp, 15 predicted proteins | sample RumenRJG_04DNA_FD_193489 | JGI IMG/M metagenome (GOLD analysis project Ga0256407, IMG submission 193489) | Bovine rumen microbial communities from Lethbridge, Alberta, Canada - RJG_04 | ecosystem: Host-associated > Mammals > Digestive system > Stomach > Rumen | place: Canada: Alberta...
TTATATTTTTTTTCATATATATTTTTTTTTATTGAATTTGGATTAATATTTTGTAATGAATATTCTTTTTTATATTTTATAATTTTTGATTTTGAATTTTTACTATTATTATTAATAGGAAATTTTTCAATATATTCTTTTTTTTTTTTTTTATTATTATTACAATTAATATCATAATTATCATTAAATTTAATTGATGTATTAACTGAAATAGGAACAGTTAAACTCTTTAATTTTTTTTTATCAGAAGGAAGTAAAATACAATATTTTTCATCATCTAATCCATTATTACTATTATTATCATTATTAAAATTTTTATCATCATTTAAATTATTTTGATTTATCATTAAATTACAATTAGACATTAAATTACTATTTGAAGATAATTCAACATTACTATTTTGATGAGTATTAAAATTATTTAAATTATTCTCACTAGAATTATTTGTACTAACGCTAATATTTTTCTTATTTAAAATAATATTATTTAACCCATTTAACATTTTTTCTCTTTCATTTAATTCATTTTCTTTTTCCAAAATTTTCTTTTCCCTTTCCAAAAGCCTTTTTTCCAAATTTTCCAAATCTCTTTCTTTACATTTTAAATTATTTTCATAAATTTTAATTTTAATTAAACTTTCCTTAATTTTCATTTCTTTCAATCGAATACTAACTTGAGGAATATTTAATAAATCATCAGAACTAGGTCTATTTATAGGATCAACATTAATCATCCATTTAATAACTTTCCATAAATCATCAGAATACTTATTATTAATTTTATCAAATATTCCACTTTTAATTTTTAAACCTAATTGAATTTGATTTTTTGCTTCAAAAGGTGGATTAAAAGTAGTAATTTCATATAAAAAACAACCAAGTGACCAAATATCACTTTTTTCATTATATTTATTTTCTTCTATTTGTTCAGGTGACATATAATAAGGAGTACCAACATTAGAATAAGCAAATTTTGACTCATTTGATAATTCTCTACTCAAACCAAAATCACCTAATTTTACATTTGAATCTTTATCTAAAAAAATATTTGAAGGTTTAATATCTCGATGTAATATTTTTCCTTCTTTATGTTTATGACAAAAATTTACTGCTAATAAAACTTGAGTAAATATTTTCCATATTATATCTTCTGATATATTTTTTTTTTCATTTTTTAATCTTTTTATTAATTCGTTTAAATCTCCTCCTTCACAATATTCCATTATTATATAAATTTTTTGGTTTTTTTTATCTATTATTCTGTCGTAGTATTTTACTATGTTTGGATGTTTTAATTCTCTTAAAATGTTTACTTCAGACACTATTTGTTGTTTTTCTTTGTCAGATAATTCACTGTAATTTAATTCTTTCCATACTAAAATTTTTTTATCAGATTTACGAAGGATTTTTGTTATTTTACCGAAATTACCTTTTCCTATTGGATTTATAATTTCGTAATTTTCCATTTTTTTTAATTTTAAAAATTAAATTTTTATGTGAATTTTTGTTTAATTTAAAGCTTTTTTAATATATTTTTATATGAATTAAAATTTAAATTTTATTATGCATTCGTGATGAAAATATTAATTTCATAAAATAAATGAAATTATTTTGTATAAAAGTTTTTTTGATAACAAGAATATTTTATATAATATTTATACAATTAATATTTGAAACTCATTTAGTAAGAAAAAGGGATCTTTCTACAGAAATTATAGTCACAATCAATCAAGAAAATATGTCAAAAATTGAAAAATTACTTTTAAAAATATTAAAAAGTTTTATTTCATATGATGGTCTTCAATTTGAATTTATATCTAAAAATGGTTATATAAGTGATCATATATTTTGCTTTTATCCTTTATTTCCTTATTTTTCAAAAAGTTTTATTCCTTTTTTCAAATTATTTGATTTTAAAAATGAGAATACATCTTTTATTTTATCTGGAATTATTTTTAATAATATATTAAGTTTATTAAATAGTATAATTTTATGTAATTTAATTAATGATTTAACTGGGAGTAAAGAAAAAGGAAAAATTTCTGTTTTGTTATTTTTAATTAATCCTGGAACAATTTTTTATATGGCTTATTATTCAGAAAATCTTTATTTTTTTTTAAGTTTATTATTAATTAAAGAATTAATTAATGATAAATATAATTTGCTTTATTATGTTAAATTGAGTATAATTATTTTTTGTCTTCTTATGACAAGGTCAAATGGATTAATCTTACTATCTTTTTTTATTATTCCTATTTTTAAAATATTATTTGATAAAATAAATCAAAAAGATAATATGTTTTTAACAAATAACACTTTAGAAAATATTAAATTCTTTTTTAATTTAATTTTTAATAATTTGTTATTTATTTTATTACATGTTTTATTATGTTTTTTTGGGTTAGTAATTTTTTATTGGATGATTAATTTAAGACCAAAAAAAGCCATATGTAATTATATAAATCAATTAATAAATTTTAATTATTATAGATTTACAGATTATTGGAATTATTGTAATAATTTAAATAGTCCTATTAAAACAATATATAATTATTTACAAAAATCATATTGGAATGTTGCATTTTTAAGTCAATATAAATTAACAAATATAGATAAAATTTTATATTCAATACCAATGCATATAATAGGTTTATATTTAATATATAAATCATTAAAAGAATTTAATTTCAAATCATTATTAAATTTCAATTTATATGAATTTTTTTATACAGAAAAATCAAAAAAAAATATTATTGAAGTAACATTTATTTTAGGAGGATTAATTAATTTTTTTGTTTTATTTATTACTGTATTATTTATTGCATATATAAGTATTAATAATAGATTATATACTAGTCATCCTTTATTATATTATTGGTTATCTGATGATGTTTTAAAATATTTAAAAGGTGAAAATAAAAAAGGATTTTTAATTCTTTTATATTTCTTCTCTTTTTCCCTTTTATATTTTATTACTAATATTGGAGGATATAATGGAATTTAAAACATTTTAATAAATTAAAATAATGTTATATATAAATGATATTATTTATTTTTAAAAATATTAATTTTTAATTTAAAAATGTTTTTAGATGAGAATGATATTATAAATAAAAATGAATTTGAAAAAATTGAAGATAAAGTAATTTGTTCAATATGCAATGGAATAATTTTTGAACCCGTAAATTGTATAAGTTGTAAAAATTGTTTTTGTAATTCATGTATAGAACAATGGAATAAAAAAAATAAAACATGTCCTTTTAAATGTGAAAATTTTAAAATTGAAAAATGTGAAAAAATGAATAATTTATTATCAATTCTTATATTTAAATGTAAAAATGGATGTGATAAAAAAATTCCATATTTGGAATTAAATGATCATTATAATAAATATTGTATTAATCTAAGTTATAAAATAAAATATTTAGAATTAAAAAAAATAGTTAATAAATTAAAAAATGAGAATAAAATGTTAAAAAATAATGATGAAATAAAAAATTGTCAAATAAAAATAAAAAAACATGAACATCCTTTAGTATTAGTAAAAACAATAAGACCAAATTGGATATGTAACAATTGCTTAATTGACTTTATAAAAGAAAGCAGTTATTATTGTAGTGTTTGTAATTTTGATTTATGTATTCTTTGTATGGAAGATGAATTATTAAATAATTAAAAAAATAAAAATAATATTAATATATTATTTTTATAATAATTATGATATTATTTTTATAAAAATAAAAAAATATTAAAAAACAATAAGAAAAAATAACTTATAATAAATAAATTAAAAATGGGATGCTCTCAAAAATTACATCAAAATGAAATAATATTAAAATATTCAAATTATATAATATGTGAACATAATATCACAAATGAATTTTTAGGAAAAAAAATACGTATAATGAATCACGATCATGAAAATTATAAATTAATTCCTCAAAACGTAGATATTTATATAAATGGTGAAAAAAAGGATTCTTTTTATGATTATGAAATGAATAAAAAAGGAAAAAATAAAATTATCATAGGATGTAAAAATAAATTAACAGATATAAATACATTATTTGCAAGTATATTAACATTACAATCAATAGAATTAACACATTTTGATACAAGTGAAGTTATTAATATGAAATCATTATTTTTTGATGCTTCAACAATAAAACATTTAAATTTATCAAATTTTGTTACTAATAATGTTACAGATATGAGTTTAATGTTTAAAGATTGTTCTTCTTTAGAAAGTTTAAATTTATCAAATTTTAATACTAGTAAAGTTACTTGTATGAGAAGTATGTTTGATGGTTGTTGTTCTTTAACTTATTTAAATATTGATAATTTTGATACTGGAAAAGTAACAACTTTAAGAAGTATGTTTTCTTTATGTTCTTCTTTAAAAAAAGTTAATGTTAGTAGTTTTAATACTTGTAATTGTACTGATATGAAATTTATGTTTTATGAATGTTCATCTTTGACTGATTTAGATTTAAGTTCTTTTAATACTGAAAAAGTTGTTAATATGAAAAGTATGTTTTATAAATGTTCATCTCTTTCTAATTTAAATATTAAAAATTTTTGTTTTAAACATATTGATGAAGATTTGAAAGATATAGAAAAAATTAAGGAATATTCAAAAAATAATAAAGGGCGTGTTGGGAAAATGTTTGAAAATGTTAATGATAATTGTAAAATAATTTTCGGGAATTAAAATTATTATGAAAGAAAATAAAAAAGTATATAAATTTGTATATCTTTAATATAAATAAATAATTATAAATAATTAAGGTAAAAATAAAAATAAAGCTTAAATAGAAATTATTGATTTTATACTTTTAATAAATTTTTTTATTTCACTTTCAATAATTGATGTAAATATTTTTCCTTCAATAATATCACTTCCTTTACAAGAATCTTTTAAATATAAAACAGTTTCACCAAAATTATCTGACATTGATGTACCAAATAAAATGATTTTCTTTCCTGTAAAATTATACATTTCTAAAAATGTATTTATAATAGGAGGTGCAATATGCCACCATATTGGAAAACCAAGTAAGATAATATCATATTTTTCAATATTTGCATTTTTATCTTTTATTTTTGGTCTTGAATTTTTTGTAGTATATTCTATATAAGTCCTTGATTTTACATTATAACCATTTAAATCTTCACTGGTATATTTTTTTTCTGGTGTTATTTCATATAAATCTGAATTTAATTCTTTTGATATTATTTCTGCTACTTTTTTAGTTTTTCCACTTGCTGAGAAAAAACAAATTAGAATTTTCATAATTATAATATTCAATTATTATTTTATGGATAGGATTTTATATTAAAATTAAATTTAATAAAAAAAATAAAATATAAAATAATAAAAAAAAATTAAAAAATAAAATATATAAATATATCAAAATTTAAAATTTAAAAAATAAAAAAAAATGGAAAGTAAACTAAATAAAACTTTAGATGAACTAGCAGCAGAAAGTAAAAAACAACGTAAAAGAAATATAAACAAAAGACTTCATTCTAAAAGACTTCAATATCAAAGAAGACGTCAATCAAATACAAGACAAACTCATCAAAGAGGTAGAATTCAAAATAAAAAAAAATCTCAAAATAAAGATTTAAGAAGGAGATTATTAATAACAAATTTAGATAAAACATACACAAATGAACAATTAAGAAAATTATTTGAACAATATGGAAAATTAACAAGATGTGGAATTCATTTTTCAAAATTAGGAGAAAGTTTAGGAAGTGCAGATATTCAATTTGAGAAACATGAAGAAGCAGAAAATGCTATTTCAAAAATTAATAATACTAATGTTGGTAATTTAGTTATTAATGTTAAATATTCTAATTCTGGGAAAAGTAATTTGGGAAATAAAAGAATTAATATTATTAAAGGAAGAAGGAGAAATGTTAAAAATAATGGGAATAATAAAGGAAGAAATAATAAAAGAAATAATATTAGAAATACTGGAGTTAGGAGAAAGGGAAAAAGGAATTTTAGAAGTTTAGGAAAAAAAAGAAGAAATTAAATGATTTTTGTGTACTTTTTTTTATTTTTTTATATTTAATGGAGGTTTTTTATTTGATTTTATTATTATTTTAAATTGTTTTTATAATTTTTTTTTGTAATTCATATATTTATTATTTTTTTAATTTATATATTTTTTTTGGTATTTATTTTTAATTGGAATATGAAAAGTGTTTTATTTTTTATTTTATTGATTTTTGCTAAATTATGTGATTTGGATAAACATGTATTAAAAATATATCCAAAAGAAATTCAAAATTCAATTGAAAAAGATGATAAAATAATAAAACAAATAGAAAAATTAATGGTAAATGAAAAAGAAGAAGAAAATAAAAATAAAAAACATACTAAATAAAAAATATTACTTATTTAAAATTACAATAAAATTTTATTAATATATAATACTATTTAATTTAAACAAATTTTAAATTATAATTTATAAAATTCAATTTATGTTTTCACAAAATATTAGTTTTTTGTCTCAAAATATTAATACAAATGAAAGTGAAAATATATCAGATATAGCAGCAAAGCCAATTTTATTTGCAAATTTTTTAAAAGATTTTTCAAATGAAAAAGGAACAATTGAACAATATATTGATGACCCATCAACTTTAATAAATATTCCTATTAAAAAATATGAACCAAAAAAAATAGTAAGTGAAAATTTATCAAATAATATTATTCAAAATAATGTATCAAAAAAAAATAAAAATATCAATTCTAAAAACAGTAAAAAAGCACAATTTAATTCTTTATTAAATAATGGAAATATATCACAAATACCAATTAAAAATGCAAAAATTAATTCTATATTTGAATTATTCTCAAAAAATGAAACCAGAAAAAAAATGTTAAGTCAACTAAAAAAAGATAAAAATATAAATAATAGAAAAAATAAAAGAAATTATTTAAAAAATAATACTCAAATAAAAGAAGAATTTGAAAGTGAAAGTGATTCTGTTTCAATTGATGATGAAGAAAATAATATTATTAAAACTCCTTTTAAAAACCAAGATATTATTTCTATTATTTTAAATGAGTCACAATCAATTAATGATAATTATGATAATATATATGAAAAATTAAATAATATTGATTTGAATGATATGAATATTAATTCAAATAATAATAATAATATTATATTTTGTTCTATTAAAATTAATTCAATTTTCACTTCTAAAGAATGTAAAGTAACTTATGCTATTTTTAGTTTTGATAAAAATTATAAAAAAGATAATTGTGATTGTATTTTATATAAATTAGATTCTCAAAAAGAAGATGAGTTTATTCAAATAATACAAAAAATTAAAAATTCAAATTCTTTTCAGAAATGTGAATTGTTAAAGAAAGATATTTTTTCAAATAATGATTCAATAATAAATGATCTTAGTGTATATTATTTGAAAAAAAGTCTATTTTAAATTTAAATTGAAAATTAAAATATAAAGATTATTAAATAGATTATAATATATTATATTATAAATAATAATTTCTAATTAATATTTAATTTAAATAACTATATATAATATTTTTTTTTGATAAAAAATAAATTTATCAAATTTAAAAAATTAAAATTTGATATATTAATAAACAACTAATAAATACTTTTTTTTAATTAAAAACTTACCATATAACCAATAAAAGGCCATTCACTTAAATATGTCTCTTCCAAAAATTCATAATTATACATTAAAGCAGTATTAAAATGTTCAATAAAAGCTCCAGGAATAAATAAAGGAATAAGTAAAATTTTTACCAAAAAATGAATATTATAAATAAAATAAAAAAAACAAACAGGATATAATAAAAATCTAGTAACAGAATTTTTCAATTTAATATCTTTTGAAAAACTATCATTAAATTTAGAAGTTAAAATAAAAGAAGAAAGGAAAAGATACCTTAAAATAATAAGAAAAATTTCCCAATTTGTATAAGTAACATCACTAGCATAATCTCTAGAAATTTGAATTAATTTCCAAATACAATTATGATTATTATTTTCATATTCAAAATCTTCATCATTTATTAATTTTTCTTGTTTTTTAGATGTTTTCATATTTAATATTTTATAACAATCTGGACAAATTTTTGCTCCACATTTACAATATAAACATATTTCTGATATTTCTTTTATATGCCCACCACAATATTTACATTCTATTGTTGGTTTATCTTTTTTCCATTTTTTGAAATAAGGGGATTTTGTTATTTTTTGACCTGGATATTTTGGTATGAATTCCAATAAATTTTTTAATTTGTATTCATCGTATTTTCCTAATTCCATTTTTTATTTTTTATTTGGTAATTTTTTATTGTTTTTTTTATTTAAAATGAATGTCAAGAATGAAAATATGGATTTATATAATAATTCACAAAATAATTTAAAGGGAATCACTAGATTAATTGGTTTTTTTAAATCATCAATTTTATTTTATAAAGAATCAAGTACTTCTTTTCATAATAAATTTAAATTAATTGAAGAAAATACATTCCCAGAAAAATCAATATTATTTAATAACTTAGATAAAATAAGAGAAAATTTTGAAAAATGTCTTTTACAAACTGTAAATATTGCAATAAAAATGGAAAAAGAATTAATAACACCACTTGAAGATTTTAAAATGAATCAAAAATCAATGTATCAAGAAACATATAATAAATTAAAAAATATATCAAATGAATTATATAAATATATAAATTTATTAGAAATAAGGAAAAAGTCATATTATAAATATTCATTTAAATTAGAAGAAATTAAATCAAATAAAAAAAAAGGAGTTTTTACTTCAGATGAAACAACAGCAGAAAAAGATTTTCAAACAAAATTACTATCACAAGTTAAAAATAGTGAATTATTATATAAATTCGAACTTGAAAGATATAATAAACATATTATATTATTTAATGAGAAATATGCTGAAATAATGAAAGAAATGAAAAGAAATGAAGAAAGTAGAATTTATTTTATTAAAGCTTCAATGGATAAGTATAAAAATTATATGGAAGAATTTCAAAAAAATAATCAAGAATATATTAATTTATTGAATACTTTAACTTCAAAAGAAATTTGTGAAAAAGAAACTATTTTAACTAATCAAGAAATAAATAAGTATTTAAAAAATGAAAATGAACCAAGATTAAATAATGAAAATTTCATACCATATAATGAATATTATAAAGATAATAAAATAAATGATGAAATTTTAAATTTTGAAGTTGTAACAAATGAAGAAAATATTATTACTAATTTTAATGAACAAGAATTGATTAATTATATTAATGAATTTGTTGATAAATTATTAAATGTTGAAACTATTACTAAAATTGATATGGCAACTATTTTTGAATTAATTAAAAATACAAATAATAATTGTGACAGGAAATTTTTAGATATAATTTTAGAAAGAAAGAAAGAGTCATCATTAATATTTTTAAATTTAAAAAATTTAGAATATTTATCAGAAATATTAGCATGGATTGCAATAACATATGATTCTTTATATATAAAAAAATTTGAATTAAATTTCAAAATAATTTTTATAGCAGAAAGAGTATTTTATCAAGAGCAAAAAACAAATAAAAAAATATACCTTTCAGCAATATTAGGAAGAAATAGATATTTTAGAACAAAAACATTTTGGAAAAATATAATAGAATTAAAATTAGCAAATAAACTTCAAGATTATGTAATTAGAATGAAAAACTTAACCTTACCAAATGAGTCAAAAAATAGTATTTTTTCAAAATTAGGAACAAAATTAGGATTAAACAATGAAATATATAAAAAGAGTTTAGTTGGAAAAAGTAGAATAGTTTCATTAATAAAAGATTATAATATGATAGATATATCAAAAATTCCAATAGTTGACTCAGTGGCAACTCAAGAAATGGCAACAATAATAAGAGATAATATTCCAAGTTTTTCAGCTTTTAATTTTCCTAGTGAAGAATCTTTAGATATGATTGCAGATTTAACTGAACAATATAGAATTTCTAAAGAATATATTAATTTTTATGTTACTTATAATAATGTTTCTAATTATACTGTTAGAAGATTATTACAAAATGAAATTGAGAATTCTGTTAATAAAAATATTAAATATAGGAAATATGATAATGATGATAAATTTGTTAAAATTATTAGTTCGAGTTTAAAATTTTTAGATAAAGGAAATTATATTAATTTAATGTTAATAAATAAAAAAATAGGAAATAAAATATCAAAAAAAATATATAAGATAATATTAAGAGAAAAAAATATTGATAATAAAATCCGTATTCAAATATGGGAAAATTTATTAGGAATAAAAGAAATAAAAAAAAAATATAATTATCAAGAAGTATTAAAAAATTCAACAGATGAGAAAATAAAAACAGATGTAAAAATTGATGTTATAAGAACTTATGTTGGTGATGTTGAAAATCCAGAAGAAGTAAGAGAAAAAATATCAAATGTGCTTATTTCAGTAGCATCATTAAATGGAACAATTAAATATTGTCAAGGAATGAATTATATTGTAGAATTTATATTAGAATTAACTGATGAAGAAACTGCTTTTTATTTATTTTTATCCTTTTTTATTAATACTGAATATCCTCTTATTTTTGCTAAAGATTTATTAAAATTAAAAATATTTTTTTATGTTTTTAAAAGACTTATTTCTTTATTTGAACCTGAATTATATTCTTATTTAAATATGAATAGTGTTGATGTACATTTTTTTATGCCACCTTGGTTTATTACTTTATTTTTAAGTTCTAGACAACATATTAAACAAAAACAAACTCCTCAAGTTCTTATTAGAATTTTAGATAATTTTATTTTAAGTGGATGGAAATCTTTAATGAAAGTTGGGATTAAGGCACTTAATTCTTTTGAAAATGATTTAATGAAATTAAAATATGAAGATATGCTTAATTTTTTAATTAATGATATGTTGAAAAATGATTTTTTTAAAGATGATAATTTAGAAAATATTGAAAATTGTTTTATTGAGACTAAAATTCAGAAAAGGTTAATTAAAAATATTGAAGCTGAGTATCTTCAAGATAGTAAATTAAAGAATCAGAAATAAAAAATGTAATATTTTTAATTTATTATTGATTAAATAAAAAGAATAGAAAATATTATTTAAACAAAAATAAAAAAAGAAACTAATTTTTAAATGTTATTATTTAATAAATATTAATTTAAAAAATAATAATAATATTTTATTCTCATATTCACTTGATATATTATAGTATTTAATTATAATTAATAGTAATATTATTTTATTTAATAGATTGTTTATTCAAAATATAAACAATACTAAAAACATCAAATAATTATTATAATATACTATTTTATATTATAGGATAAATTATCCACAATAAACCAATCTGTAAAATTTATATTTGGAGTATTTGGTTATAATAAATCATTATAATATGAAAAAGCTGATTCATCCAAATCATTATTTTTTATATTTAACTAATTTTCTTTTTCATTTTTTATTTAAATTAATTTTTTTTTTAAAAACAATAAACTTCTACTTTGCCTTTTATTTAGAATTAATTGTTGAACAAATTCAAATTGTTTTACTATATCTAAATATCATTCTGATTGAATTAAATAAATATAATATCAATTTAATAAACTTAAATTATTATCCATAAAATGAAAATATATTTTTAAAACAACATAAAATTTTTAATTTAATATTATTATTAATTAAAAGTATTAAATTTATATCTTCTTTATACATATTGAGTTTTTTCATTACAATTTATTTTAGTAGTTAAAAAATGACTTATACTTTGTTTCATTTAAATTTTTTTTATTTTTATTATTGAAAAACTACATTATTTGAAAATAAATTATTATTATTACATTCATAAAATTATTAATAGTTGAATTTTGATTCAAAGGAATTGGAAATTTTTGTGATTAAGTATTAGAAGAATTATATTTAGTTTTTTTTCCTTATTCTAAATTAATCTATTTTCAAATTTTTATTTCAAAAAAATTAATATGTATATTAGCAATTTTATTAAAATTCTTTTTAATTGGAAGAGGAGAATCATTCTTAATTTTAGTAATATTTTAACCAATTTGATTAGATAAATTTTGGCTTTTATAAAATTAAATATTTTCTTTATTCATTTTATCAAAATGAAAAGAATTTTTAATGATTTCTAATTTTTGAATACTCAAACCAACAAAATGAGAAATATTCAAACAAAAATATCTAATAAAATTTAATAAAAAACGAACTATTGCAATAGAATTTTGAATTTTCATATTATATCTTGTAAAATAATTTTTACCCATTGTAGTATATAAATTAATTTCATATATTTTTGTAGAAGAGCCTTCATGTATTAAATCTTCATCTGAAAAATATGCATATGTTGATTTAAAAGAATGAATTCCCCAACAGAAAAATTTTTATTTTATATCAAATAACCATTCTTTATTATCATTTTATATTGTTTTCTTTAACAAAATATCATCATTTCTTTATAATCTATAACTCAAACAAAAATAATAATTTTTATATCTTATATTTAATAATTCATAATAAGATAATGGATTAAATTCTATAAGAGGATAATAAAAAGTGAAAAATTTAGGATTTTCTTGATTTAGGAATTCTCTTAATTTTTTAATGGTGTACACTTTTTGTTATCTATTTAAATATTGACTACCATTTTCACAAAAAAATACTTTGATTTTAAAAATAATATAAATTTGGAGTATTCCAATAATTACCAAATTTTTTTCCTTCAAATTCAGGATTATATAATATTTTATATGAATTTGATAAGTTAATATAAAGAAAATCATTTTCATTATATATATATGATATGATAAATATTTGTCTTTTAATGTTTTGATACACAATAATATAATTTGAAGTATAATATATCTGTTTCATTTATTTAATTTCCATCATAATCTTCTATTCTAAATGAGAAGACTTTTTCTTTTTTAAATCAAAAAATTCATTTTTTAAATTATTTTCTATTAACATTTAAACTGAAAGACTTTTTCTTATTATGAAGTCTTTACTATATATTGATATTATTGCAATAATATATATTACATATAAATATTGTTAATATACCTGAAAAGACTGTTTTTTAATGATTCTCCTAAGTACATATAGAACTTTATTCCAATTATATCTATTGTTTTCAAAAATTTTTGTAACATTTTTTTAGGTTTATATATTTTAAATAATTGAAATTAAAATTATATACATCAATTGATATCCATTTTTTTATTTAAATATTATAATATTATCATAATAAATCAATTATTAATTATGATGTTATTTAACAAAATATAATTTTGATATTGATATCATGGATAATAATATTTTATTTTTATACAATCAATTTATAGAAAATTTTTAAAAAAATTTTTTATAAATTAAGTATATTCTTTAATAAATAATATATTATTTATTCTTTTTCATTAAGTGGTTTTGTTTTTCTTTTTAAATAATCTAAAACTTTTTGATCATCTTTAACAAAAGGACTCAAAACTTCATAAACTTTCTTATGATAATCATCAATATACTTCATCATATCATTACTAATTAAATTCAAATCAATTAAATTTCTTTCATAAGGTAAATAAGTCAAATTCTCAAAACCTAATTTATTAACTCCTTTATTAACAACTAAAACACTATTTTCAATTCTAATCCCAAAAGCATTTTCTTCATAATAACCAGGTTCATTAGTAATAACATTTCCTTCCATTAAACTTTCTCCATAAGGTCCTTCATGTACATTTAAAAAATGGCCAACACCATGTGAAGTTCCATGTTTATAATCTTCTCCAACTTGCATAAGAAAACTTCTAGGAACAGTATCAAGACTTCTTAATGTAGAACCCTTATTAAAAATTAATCTTTCTAAAGATAAATTACCTAATAAAACTCTAGTATACATTTCTTTTTCTTTATCTTTTGCAACATCAAAATGAACTGTTCTTGTAATATCAGTTGTACCATCTTTATATTGTCCTCCAGTATCACATAAGATTAATTCAGATAGTGACATGTTACTATGTAAATTTTCATTTTGTTCATAATGGATTATTGCTGCATTTGGTCCTACTGCACATATTGGAGCAAATGATTCTCCCATGAACAATTCTTGTTCTTCTCTAAATTTTTTACCTTGGAGTCCTATTTCATATTCGTTTAAGTCAGTTCTTTTTTTTACTTTTAGTTCATCTTCTATCCATGAAAATAATTTTAAGAGAGCTACACAATCACGTATATTGCATTTTTTATATCCTGATATTTCTACTGGGTTTTTTATACATTTTATATGTTCTACTATATCTTTTTGGATTGTTATGTTTAAATTATTTTCTTTATTTATTATTATGTTATACATTTTGAAATTTGAACTATCTGTATCTATTATTGTTAATGTATCATCTGAGGATATATTTAGAACTTTGTGTATTTCGTCATAGTCATGTAGGGTTATTTTATTTTCTTCTAAATACTTTTTTATTTCTTCATTTTCAAATTTTGATTTATCTGAAAATAAATGAAAATAATAATTATTATTATGCAAATATAATAAACCATAAGAAAAGAAAACTGGATTATATGGAATATCTTGTCCTCTTAAATTTAATATCCATGCTATATCATCTAATCTTGTTATTAAATATCTTTTTTTTTCAATTTTTAAATTTTTGTTATTTAATAACATTGCCTCCCTTAGTTGTATCTCTTTATTTACCTCTTCAGCAACAATTTTATATTTTTCTAAAGCTGACATACCAGTATATTCTACTGGTAATATAATAACAGGATCTTTCTTATATTTTGGTTTATTTTCACCCCAAATAACATCAATTATATTATTTTCATCATCAACAACATTATAATCTTTTAATACATTCATAATTGAATCAGCATTATCTAATTATTATAATTTAAAAATAAATAAGAAAAATTTACCTTTTGTAAATAAATTATAATCAAAAGCAACTGTAATTCCTTTAGGTAAATTTTTAACAATATATTGAGTTAAAGTAATTTCTGCTTTTTCCCATTTCATCATTTTCCATCCATTATATAATTCTTTTTCTATTTGAAGATAATATCTTCCATCAGTCCACATTAATGCAATATCTTTTGTTACTAAACCTAATCCATTACTTCCTGAAAAATTTGATATAAATTTTATTCTCTCATCTCTTTCTGCAATATATTCATTCTATTTATATAATTTATTATATAATATTTATTTTACATCATGTTGATCTCCATGTGGTATTATATATGCATCATATTTTCTTTCTTCCATTAATTTTCTTAAATTTTTTAATTTTTCCTCTCCATTCATTTATAAAATAATATTTTTTTAATTTGAGTTGTTTTATGGATATAATATAAACTATTTTAATATATATTTTTTTAATGTTAGGAAATAAAAGAAAAAAAAATTCTAATAATGAAAATGAAGAAATTGAAAAAATTGAAATTAAAACCCCAAATTCAAATAAACCCCTATGGATTCATGAAGTGAAATATTCATTAAATTCACTTTTTCCATCATCATTAAAACCAAATGATTTTGAAGAAATAAATGATTTAATGATTCAAGATAATGAAAGTGATATTGATAAAGAAGAATTAATTTATTTTAGTAGTATTAAAAAAATTATGTTTGCTTTTGGAGATACATTTAATTCAAATAATAAAACTATATTATATATGGAAAATTTCATAAGAGAATTTTTAATTAATTTAGGGAAAATTTTAAATGAATGTGATTTTAAAAAAATAATAGAACATTTTTTCAATTATGAATATGAGAAATTACACAATTATAAAAAATTAAAATTTAGAAATAATATAATTCAAGGAAAAGAATCAAATGAAGATTCAAATGATGATGAAAGTAAAAAAAATGCAAATAATAATAATTCAAATAATGGAATAAATGATTTATTATTAGAAGAAGAAGAAGATAATTTTGGTATAGATTCAGATGAAAAAAATAATAAAAATGGAATTAAAAAAAATTCTTTTTTAACAAATAAAGATGATTTTTATATTGAAAATACAACTTTTCAAAGTGAAAGAACAGAACAAATGGATAAAAAACAATATGAAGAATATTTTAATTGTAGACAACATAATTTTTTATCAAAAGGAAAAAAAACTTTTCAAAATTATATTCAAAATATTATTGGAAATCCTTTTCCAAATGAATTAAGAGATTTTAATAATATTGAATTAATTGCTTTTATTTTAAAAGAAGAAATAAGAAAAATTATTACAGATGCAATTAAAGAAAAACATCCTAAAAAAAAATTATTTATATTAACTCAACCTTTAAGTATTGATGATATTTCTCCTTTTTGTAAAAGAGAAATTGAGAATTTAACTTCTTTTTTTCAAGATTTTTCACATGATATTAATTTAATAAAAGAATTTAAAAAAAAAAGTTTTGCTGATAAAAATCATAATAAAAATTGTAAAGTTAAAAAAGGAGAAAATGGAGAAATTTATTTAATTATTAAAAAAAATATTTTTATTAGTGATGAAAATGAAAGTGAATTTTTTAAAAAAAGAAAAAATTTTGAAAATCAAGTTTTTACTGCAATAATGTTATATAAAGATAAGTTAATTAAATTAAAAAAAGATAAAAGTCATATGAGATATTTAAGAAATTTTGATAAAAAAGAAATTGATAAAAATCATAATCAAATTTTAACAATTAAAGATTTGTTGAATGAATATGGAATTAATAATTATTATGAATATTTTCTTATTAAAGATATTATTTTTGAAATAAATATTGAAGACATTAAACCAAATGAAATTTTACATAAAATATCTTTATTAAATAAAGTAAATAAAAAAAAATTATCTCAAAAATTTGATTTATGGATAAAAATGACAAATAAAGAAAAAGATGAAATAAAAAATCAATTTGAAAAAATTATGAAATAAATTCTTTAATATTTTAATTATATTTATTATAAATATTTATAAAAATATAAATAATCAAGTAAAAAAATAGAATCTAATTTATTTATACTCATTTATAAATTAAACATAAAATTTTATTTTTAGATATATCCAGAAGATCTTTTTTTTAAAATTGGTAAAGAAAATTTATTTTTCCTAAAATCAAAATTACCATAAATCGAATAAGAAAAAGCTTTATTTTTTTGATGTCTAGAAAAATATAATGAATTAATTGAATTTTTATTATAAATCTTATTATGTTTTATTTTATGAACTTGAGGAGGAGAATATTCTAAATCTTCATATATAATTGCATTTTTTATATTATTATTTTGATATATTTTATTTATTTTATCTAATTTTCCATTTTTTTTATATTTATTATCTTCAAAATGTGTATTTATATTATAATTATATATATCATTATGATTATTATTATTTTTAAAAAATGTTTTATATAAATCTGATTCATTGTTTGAATTAAATTTTTTTTTTGATATATTTATTGATGAATAACTATATATTGAATTTAATTTTTTTTCTTTTGTTTCTTTTAACTTTGATGGTGATTTAATTATTGACATTGTATTATTAAATGATAAATTGAAATTTTTCTTTGGTACACTGTTTGAATTATGTTTTAATGGTGTTAAATTTATTTCTTGATTGTAATGAATTGGTTTTTGAATTAAAATTTTATTGTCTTTTGAATCATGAGGAATATTATTAAATATATTATAATTTATTATATTTATATTAGTTGTTCTTTCTGTTTTTTCATCTTTTTCTGGTGGGACAACTTTTATTAAAGTTAAATTATTATTTTCACTTTGTATTACTTTTGGTGTTTTAATTATTTCACTTAAATCTGAATTAGATTCATTTTTTATTTTTCTTCTTATATTTTTCATTGAATTATTTTGTATGTTAACTTTTTTAACACGAGAAATATAATTTACTTCTCTATTACTATGACTATTTATTAAATGATGATTATTATTAAAATTAATATTGGTATTATATTTACTATTATTATTATTGTTATTATTATTAATGTTATTATTATGATTATAGTTCATGATAATATGATGTTGATTATTATTATTATTATTATTATTATTATTATTATTATTATTATTATTATTATTATTATTATTATTATTATTATTATTATTATTATTATTATTATT
>Ga0256407_10006384_pt1 | contig 18224 bp, 11 predicted proteins | sample RumenRJG_04DNA_FD_193489 | JGI IMG/M metagenome (GOLD analysis project Ga0256407, IMG submission 193489) | Bovine rumen microbial communities from Lethbridge, Alberta, Canada - RJG_04 | ecosystem: Host-associated > Mammals > Digestive system > Stomach > Rumen | place: Canada: Alberta...
ACAATTTGGAATGAATTAAAACAAATAAATGAATATTTAAAAAAACAAAATAAAATAAAAGATTATAAAATTGATGGTAATTGGGATATAGGAACAAAAATAACTGTTATATTTAATGAAAAAGAAACTTTTAATTTTATAATATCATATATTTCAAATGATAAAGATAAAAAAAAATGGGAGTTTGAATTTACTCCAATTGAAAATGTATTAGAAAAAGTTTTTATTAGATGGTCAATTATTGAAATTTCAAAAGATAAAAGTTTTATTTGTGTTGAACATATATTTAAAGAAATGCCATCAATAGAAATTTTAAATGAATTAAAATTAAAAAAAACAAAAATAATCTCAATAATTAAAAACTACATAGAAAAAAAAAATAATATAAATAATAAATAAATATAATTTTATTTTTAAAAAATAAAAAAATTTATTCAAAACAAAAAGTAAATAAATGTGAAAAATTTTAATTAAAAATAAATACGTATAATGAATTACAAGTAAGAATTAAAATAAAAATTTTAGTTTGAAAATAACCTGCAAAGTATGGCAGAACACACCAAATTCATTAATTGATTTTGAAAGTGATGAAAATACATCTTTTACAACAACAATAGATAAAAAAGGAATATTATATAGAAAAGGAAATAATTTAGAATTAGATCAATATAATAATATAAATAAATCAATAACAAAAGCAAATATAAATAATAATGAATTAGATATAAATCCAAGTAAAGGAACATTTTTATGTAAAATTTACCCAGAAAAAGTATTTTATGAAATTAAAATGAATGAAAAAGATGAAGATTATAATGTTTTTTATGATATTGATAGTATTCCTTGGATTGTTTCAAGATATGTTTTTGATAATCAAAATGAACATGGTTATAAAATGCATGAAGGTGATTTATTTAAACTTGGAAAATATATTTTAAGAGTTAGAGAAATTAGATTAAAAAAAGATAATTTAGGAAAAACGATTACTATGGTTGAAAGTAATAAGATATATAAAGAAGAAGATATATCAAGAAATATTATTAATCCTTCTATTTCACAATCACAATTTCAATCTAATAATAATCTCATTTGTAATAAAGAACAAAAAGATACTTTATTATTATTAAATAAAAATAAAAATGATAAAAAAGAAAAAGAAAAGGAAAAAAATAATGTTTCTGATATTAAAAATTCTGATATTATAAATAATAAACCAACATGTAGAATTTGTTTATGTGATGATTATGATGATGATAATCCTTTAATTAACCCTTGTAAATGTAATGGAACAATGAAATATTTACATTTAGAATGTTTACGTAAATTAATTGAATCAAAAGTAACAAAATCAACAAATGAAATAACAACAATATTTACTTTTAAAACATTATCCTGTGATATATGTAAATCATTATTTCCAGAAAATATAAAAATAAAAAAAAAAACATTTAATATTATAAATTTAGAAAGACCAGAAAGTAATTACTTAATATTAGAAGGAATAATAAAAGAATCAACAGAACAAAAATCAATTTTTTTAGTAAATTTAAAAAATAAAAATATTAAAATTGGAAGAGCATCAGATGCAGATATAAGATTAAGTGATATAAGTGTATCAAGAGCACATGCAAATATTAGTTTATATAATGGATATTTAATATTAAATGATACAAAATCCAAATTTGGAACTTTAATTAATGCAGGTAATCATTTTGTTGTATTATATAATAAACCAATATCAATTCAAAAAGGAAATATTTTCTTAAGATTTTTAATGAAAAAAAAATTATGTTCTATTTTAACTTGTTATAAACCGAATAAAGTCCCTTTTCAAAATTATAATAGTTTTTTTGATACTATTGAAGGAAAAAAATGCCAAATTAAAGATATTGATAATTTTCTTAGAACTGAAACTCAAGAAGTTAGTGAATATGAAGAAAATAATATTCAGGAGAAAGAAGATATTAAAAAAAAAGAAAGAAATAATTCAGCTTTGGGTCATTTTAATAGGGATTATACAAATGAAAATTTAAATAATGTTACTGCAGACGAAAATTAAGTTATTTTAATATATGGATAGTAGTTTGCATACTTTTTTTTTAGTTTTATATATATAATTAAAATAAGATATTGGTTTTTAAATAATTATATATTATTGAAATTTTCTTTTCAATATAATTGGCCATTGACATTAGGAAATTAATAAATCAAGGCTAATTGAATATTTGTAATAATAAAAATATAATCATTGTTTTATTTGTAAAATGATAAATAATTTATAAATATAAATATTAATATTTAGAAACAATAATTTTCATGTTTTCATTTGAAAATAATATAAATCATCAATTATATTTTAAAATAAAAATTTATAATAGTTAAATGAATTTTAATATTTTTTTAAATAATTTAAATTAATTTACATTATATATTAATTATTTTATTTATTAAATGATTATCTATATGTAATTTAAATAACAAAAAAAATGATACTAATAAATAACTAAATATTAACTTTATATATAGGAACATTTTTTTCATTTGTAATTTTTGAATTAAACAATACATACTTTTTACATTTTGTAATATTAATTAAGGTTATTTAAAAAATAAGAATTTATTACTTATATGGTATTTTAATCAAAGATTCAATATTATCTTTAAAATTTATTCTTTTAATTAAAGGAAGATGTTTAAAATTTCCTTCTCTTTCACTCCTATCAGATATAGATATGTTAATTATTTCATTAATGTTTTGTTTTATTTTTGGTATAACACTTTTATTAACATTTCTATATTTATAATTGTCAATAAAATATGAATTTACAAGATTTATTTCATCTTTTGAATTATTTTTTTTATTTTTAAATGCAGAATTTTCATTATAATTTAGATAATACTTTTTTTTATTATCAATAAAATTTTTATATTGATAAGAATTTTCAGGTGTTTCTCCTATTAAAAGTCCGTTTGGTGATAAATCATGTTCAAAATATTTTTGTCCATTAATATCAGTATGTCTTGATTTAATTAAACTTGGTATAAATTCTCCTATTTTCTTCGAATTATTATTATTATTTTTTTTTTCAAAAATATAATTTTTAAAAGGAAACTTACCTTTATTTTGATTAAATAATTTACTTAAATATATTAAATGATTCTTTGAATTATTTTCAATTATTTTTTTTTTATTTTCAATATATTTATTATAGGCTTTTAATATATAATCATTATCTCTTTGAAAAGGTAATATTTCATATTCAGAAAAACTTAAATTTTTATTTAAAGGTAATTTATAATATAAATCATATTCTATATTTCTTTTATGAAATCTATTTGAGTTTATATCATTTAAAGAAGAAGATTTGAATAATCTTAAATAATTATTATTAAGTAAATTTTCCCTATCTTTGTTTTTTGGAATATAACGATTCATCTAAATCACTTATTTTATAAAAATATTTACATTGAAAAAATTAATAATTAATTTTTTTAAAACAAACAAAATATTAGAAATAAAAAAATTTATTTATAAAAATATAATAAATAGAAAATATAATATGTAAATAATCTTTTTTTATTTTTTATTATTACTACTAGTATCTTCATAAGCAAAAAACTTTTCAATAACCTTATAATCATTAAGTGAAGAACTCATTTTCCCTAAAACAAAAATATTACTTGAAATATAATATACAATTTCAGTAACAACAATAATAACAAACATAACAACAAGAAAAATCATTAAAGTATTAATATTAGATTGTAAATCTGGTAAAGTATATTCATATTCTAAATCATATAAATAATTCATAAAAAAAATAATAACTTCTAAATTATTAAATTGAAAAGTCCTACTATGAAAAAATTGAATAATATCACTATTTTTCTTTTCACTTTGATTATAATTTAAAAATTCCATTCTTAATTGATTAACAAATCCACTTAACATAGTTTCAACTTTAGTTTGTAATAAAGGTTCATTTAAGCAAATTAATAATAAAGAATATTTAAATTCATCATTTTCTAAAAGATAATTACAACTATCACTTTCATCATTAATTTTATTTAAATAATTATTAATTTTTTCATTATTATCATTCATCATTAATTTTTTTGATTCAGTATGATTAGAAAATAAATCATTAGTCATTTCACCAAATAAATCTAATTTATTATGAATAGTAGTAGAATTTAAACCAATTGATAATCTACAACCAAAATAATAACAAAGAATTATTTCTTGTAAATCTTGTATTGCTTGAGTTTCTCTTCTTTTAATATCTAATTTATTAAATAATGTTGTCATTATTGGAAATGTAATTACTATAAAAATTATGTATATTGAACCTAATAAAAATAATGTTTTTAATGCTTCACAATATGAATTGAAATGAAATACTTTTCTTTTTTTATTTTGTTTAAATGGTATTAAATACATATCTTCTTGATCATCTTCTTGGGGATTAGTATTCGTTTGAGATTGATTTATTCCTTGACTATTTGTTAATATTGATTTTATTTTGTTTAAAGGGTTTATTTCTTTTAGTTTTTCTATTGCTATTGTTGGTTTTAATTCATTTTTTATAATTTGTTTTGTAAATTTTAATTTTTTTGTTAAGAAATTTTTACCTTTTTGTGTTAATTTCATTATTTTTTCTATTATAATAAACATTTTACTATTGGTCATTTCAATTGAAAGATAGAGTAAAATTATTGAACATATATTTAAACATAAAAATATAATAAAAACACAATACATTAATATTTTATAAAATTTTAACGCATTCTTAAAAACTTTTTTTGAAGCAATTAAAACATTTACTAAACATGTATAAAAATTAAATGAATTATAAAAAATACAAGCAATATATTGTTGATTTTCATCTAAATCTTTTATAGAAACAGAAATATTATCATAATGTAAAATAGGAAGAGTTATATTATAATCAATTTGTTGACTTAATATATAAAAATAATTTTTAGGTAAATCAAAAGCATTATAATAAGTAATAGTATTCATATCACCATTTAATCTTAAAACAGTACAAGGATTATTATTAAATTCATAATATAAATCACTACTACTTTTTAAATTCGAATAATTATTTTTAAAATAATTACTGGTTGATAATAAAGACAAAGATTTTTTTTGAAAATTTACATGATAAAAATCATTAAGTGAAATATTATATCCTTCTATTTTATTTTGATATTCTGAATTTAATGAATCATATTTAGAATTGGATCCTTCAAATTGAACCATATTAATAACATAAAAAACATTTTGAAAATAAGCTAAATCCATTTCTCTAAGAACAACCATTTTAATATATTCATTAAAAAATTGATTAGAAAAATATTTTATAAGAACACAAATTGCAATTGCTAAAACGACTAAAAATAAATTGTAAATAAAGGAAATTCTATCAATTGTATTTTTTGATAAACCAATTAATTCTCTATTTTTACTTGTTATATTCCAAGCACTTTCTTTTATCATTTTATAAGATAAAACAGAAGCACCTGAATGAGAACCTGCCATTGAACCATTATTTGGAGTTAAAATAATTCCTGTATCTTCTTTTTCGTTATTTTTATTTATTACTATATTTTTTATTATAATATCTTCAAATATTATTTGAATTAAATATATTTCATCTCCTTTTATTGAAAATTTTTTTTTGAAATTAAATATTACTCTTAATTTTTTTAAATTTTTAAAATTTTCTTTTATTTTCTTAATATTTTGTAATATTTCTGCATTTGACCATACACTATCACGGACAAAAAATAATTTTATATTTGATACAAAATCATGTAATGTTATTGAAAATGTTTGTGATTGTCCATTATCTGGATTATATTCTCTAATTCCTAAAACACTTAAAATATTTAATCTTTTCATTTGATTATTAAATGAGAAATATGTTTTAAAAAAATAACCAAATTCAATACAAATTCCATTTGATTGCATTAAAATAAGATTACTATCATTTGGAAAATTTATTGGTTCTAAATTACATATTAAATATAATTGACCTTGGAATGATGGTAAAAAACTATATGAAAATTTAGTATTTATTATATAATTATCATATGTTTCTAATACATTATCTTCTTTTAATATTTTTTTATTTAATAATGATATTCTTATTATTTTTTCTTGTGTTTTTCTCATTATATAAGGATAAATATTTATTGAAGGTAAATTTATCATTTTTGAAGATTTAATTCCTGTTAATTCAAAATAAGTTAATGGAGCTTTTTTTATTGTAAATCTTCCTTTTTCAAACATAATTAAAAAAAAATTATTTTTTTCTACTACAGTATCAAGAGAATTTAAATCAAAATATTCAATACTTTTTTCAAAATTTGCATTAAATAATATATCTTCAACAAGTTTAAATTTTTCATTTTCTGGTTGTTCTTTTATTTTTAAAGAATCTCTTGATGTATAAATCATATCTATTATCTTATCCAAAGCTTTTCCAATTGTAATACTAGTTTTATCAATTATATTTAATAATTGTTTTTGAGAATTATTAAATCCTTTTAATATTAATTTAAAAGCATTTATAATATCTAAATATTCCATATTTAAATTATGAAAATAAATTATATATTCCATTGATGATTCATCATTTTTTTTTTCTAGATTAGTAAAAGAAGAATTTAAATAATAAAAAATACAATTTATTATAATATTTGAATTTTTAAATTTTTGAGAATAGAAAAATTTTTTAAGATAATATTGAGCTCTAAATATTTTTTCATCCATTAATGAATAAAGAATAACTTTATTATAGATTAAAGTTTCCATAACTAATTGACTAAAATTATCATTTTTTTCTTTTGAAATTTTATAAAATTGATTTACTAATTCTAATAAAGCAACTAAAATAACATTATTATCAGGCATTATTACATTCAAATTTGTATTTTCTTTTTTAGCATTTCGATTTGAATTAAAAAAAACTTCAATTAATTTATCATTATTATTACATAAAACCATATAATCTTCTTTACTTAAACAAAAAAATGTTTTAATATCATCTCTATATTTAATTAAGAAATTTTCTTTATATTTTGGTTTATTTGAATTTTTTCCAGATGCAAAAAATTTCAATAATGGATTTAATAATTGATATATTCCTTTATAAAAATCAGTATTTTCTTTAATTAATAATTCTTTTAATTTAGTTAATCTAATACATTTTCCAGTAGTATTAAAATTTAAATAAATAGAACTTAAAACTAAAATAATTAATAAACCTTCTAATATTTTAAATATTTTTTCATGATATAAATATCTTATTAAAAAGAGAGTAATAAATCTAACAACAAATACAGAAAAAACAAAAGATTGAAGGAAAATATCTAGTTTTTGAAAAGAAGTTTGATGTAAAGAATTCCTAAATGCTTGAATTCTTAATAAATAATCATAAATATATATTACTGACCATATTAATTGAAATAAAATTGAATATTTAATATTTAATCTAAGAATAATTAAAAAACATCCTAATTCATTTAAAGCAAAATTTGATAAAAATAATTTTGATGAAAGAAAATAATAATTTTCATTTTGACCATATGCATAAATAAATAAATTATAAAATAAATAATTTAATAAATTAAATCCAAAAAACAACAAAATATCAATTACAAAGTTAAATTTTATTTTATCATAACTATCAGAAAATTGAACAAATACACCTCTATTATAAATTAATAAAAATATATGAGAAAAAGTATTAAAAGTAAAATAAATAAGATATTTACTAATTTTTTTCATTAAATTAATAAAACAATTTTTAGTTTTTATAATATGAAAAAAAATCATAAATAATAAAACAACAAGATAAATTGCAGAAAATTTTTTATAATCAATAAAATCTTTTTGATCATGTAATTTTAATTTAAAAAATTCTTCAATAATTAAACTAATTTGATCTTTTTTATATTTTTCTTTACTTATTGTTGCAGGATCATTTTCTAAAAAAAAGTCAACATTATTTAATGCTTCAAAATAAAATGTTGGTGAAATAAAATAAATAAAAAAATATAAATTTCTAAAAGTTCTTCTGTAATTAAAAATTATATCTATTATTATTATTTTATTTGTTAACTCTAAAATATTTGAAAAGGAGAATAATCTATCTGAATCTAAAGCATTTTCTTGAATACTTCCATAAATGTTTATAATTATTTTTGAAAATAAATTGTTTTTTGATTCAGATGTTTTATCCATTTATTTAAATTGAAATTGAAAAATTAGAAAATAAAAGAGTGATAAATTTTTATATTATAATGATTATATAATAAAAATGTTATAAAAAAATTTAAATGGAAAGAAATTCAAAATCAATTTCAAAAATAATAAATAATTCTTATTCACCTGAAAATATAATAACTAATGATAAATTTACAAGATTTTTTATAAATAATGTTGATAAAAAAAATTTTATAAAATTAAATAAAAGACCAATGAGTAAAGAATATTTTTATAATAAACAAAAAAATGAATTATTATTAGAAAATAAGAACTTATTTTATAAAAAAAGAAATATGAATGGAATTTTAGCTTCAAATTCATCAATTTTTAGACAAAAAAAAAAAATACCTCCATTTATTAAAACAGATATATCTGAAAGATATGAAAATATTAATAATGATTTAAATCACATAAAAAATAATAATTTGATTTTACATTTTACACAAATAAAACCTATAAAAATAATTAAATCTAAATTTGATCAATATAAAAAAGATTCAAAGTTAATTAAAAAAGTTAATGTAAATAGAAATAATATTCATTTATTTTCTAGAAAAAATAATAGAAAAGATATAGAAATGGAAAATTATAAAAATTATACTTTTAATAAAAATTCATCTTTTTATAATGAAAAAATAAATTCTCTTGAAAAAGATAAAAAATCTATGTCTTTTGAAAAATATACACTATCTTATAAAGATAAAAATTCTGTATGTTATAAAGAAAAATGTTCCACTATATTATTAGAAGAAAAAAATAAAATTAATAATTATGAATTAAATATATCTACCAAATTACCTTTTTCTAAAATTTCTCTTAAAAATATAAATGAATTTCAGAAACCAATTTTTATATTTAAAGATTTATCCAAAGTTTTCCATAATACAACAATAAGACTAGCAATGAAAAAGCCAATTTTAAAACTTAAATTAAAAGAATAAAAAAAAAATTATATTTATTGTATAAAATGTATAATAATATATTTTTTATATATATAATCAAAAATAAAATTTAATAATAAAAAATAATTTAAAAAAAATTACTATTACATTTTTTTTATTAAATAATAATTAATTTATTGTATCATAACATTTTTACTCCAAAATTCAACACCATCCATATATTTTTTCTTATCAATTTCAATACCACTTCCACCTTCTGAAACTCCCAAAGCATTCCTCATCATAGTAATTGGAGTAAAAGGTAATTCTTTGTCAATATTAATAGGTTTAATTGATATAATTCCATAATCAAAATCAGTTTTTTTTAAATTTTCTATATGTGATTCTTCCATTTTCATTGCTATACTTTCAGTTACTATTTGTTCTTTACTATATAGAATTAAATCTAAAAATTTTGCATCTGGGATTTTATTTTTATCTATTAAATCCATTGGAATATATCTTATTAAAACTGGTAATTCATTTTTTTGTCTTGCATTATATTTTGTTTTTATTAATTTTTCTGTTTCTTCATTTATTTCTATATATTCTGATTTTAAATCTTTTACAAAGTTTTTTATGAAAATATGTTTACAAAATGGAGCATAGCCATCTACTAATTGAGTAATTGATTTATATTGTTCATTTACTTTATTTAAAAATTCTGTTTTATCCATTTTTATAAAATTTTTTGTTTTTGTACTATCAAATGCTCTATAACTAAATTGATCTAATATTAATTTTTTTGGAGGATTATTTGATTCCATTTTATAATAATAATATTTTAAATTTTTAAATGAAATAAAATTAAAATTATTTTTATTATGAAATTGACAGTTTAAATTAATAATAATATCCTAAAAATAAAATAAAGTTATATATTTAAATGAAAGAAGACGAAAAAGAATTTTTAGTAAAAAAAGAAAAAAAATCAAGACCAATTACATTGGTCACTTATAATGAAGCACCAAAACATCAACAAGATAATGAATATATAAGAAAAGGATATTTAGTAAATTGTGATTCAATGAAAAAAATAACAAAAAGTTTATTTATGATACATAATGAGACAGTAAATGTATGGAGTCATTTATTAGGAGCAATTTTAATTATTTTTTTAGTTGTTTATACTGCTATTTTTATAACAAATTATAAAACCCAATTATCAAATATAAAATTAGATTTTGATAAATTAAAATCATATACAAACCCATTATTAAATATTGATAATATTCAAATAAAAAAATACACTTCAATGATATTAGAATACACATCAGATATAAAAAATGAATTAAAAAAGAAAATAAACATTCCAAAATTATATTATATATATTTAGATAAAATAAACCAAACATTTCTTTTAATAAAAAATACAACAAACTCAAATTTAAACAATTTTACAATTTCAATTTCTGATTACTTAGATTTAATAAGTGAAAAATTAACAAGAATAAAAAATGAAATAATCCAATTAATGGAAATAGAAAATATATCATTTATCCAAAAAAAAAAATCCCAATTAAAAAGATGGCCATTATTCATAATGTTATCATCAGCAATTTTATGTTTATTATTTAGTTTCCTATATCACTTATTAGGAATAATGAATAAAACAACAAATAAAATTTTAAGTCGATTTGATTATGGTGGAATATCATTATTAATAGCAGGATCATGTTACCCTCCTTATTATTATTTTTTTAACTGTGATATTTTCTTAAGAAATATTTATTTAATTTTCATATCAACTTTTGCTTTAATTGTTTTTTTTTTTAGTTTAACATCATCTTTTCATTTACCTGAAAAAAGAACATTAAGAGGAATTTTATTTCTTTCTTTAGGATTAAGTGCAGGCTTTCCTATTATTCATTTGGCTTTAATGGGAAAGTCTGTTATTGGATTTTATGGTAATCCAAGATTGTTATTTTGGTATTTTGGAGGAATTTCTTATGTTATTGGAGCTTTAATGTATATTAATAGAATTCCTGAAAAATTTAAACCTGGGAAATTTGATTTTTTTGGAAGTTCACATCAAATTTTTCATGTTTTTGTTGTTTTTGGTGTTGTTTTTCATTATATTGGATGTCTAGATGCTTATTATTATAGATTGGAAAATGAATGTAAAATATGATTATAGTTTTAATTCTTTGAAATTAATTAATGATTTATTTTTTGATTTATAAAGTTTTTGATTTGATTTATATTTTATTATCTCTATTTAAATTAATTTATAGGTTATTGGTTTTATTTAAATTATATTCTTATTTTTATATTGGAATTTTTAGAATTAAATAAAAAATTTATTATATAAATAGATAAATAGAATAATAAAAATTATTTAAAATAAAATAAAAATACAATAATTTTTCTTTTAAACCATAAATTTTAAATAATATATTTTTAATCATTTTGAATTATTCAATGAAAAATATAACATAAAAATAATATTTATTCTTTTTAATTTTGATAAAATTGAAAAATAATTTAAGTTAAATTCAACATTAAGAAAGGGATAGAAAAAAATATGAAAATCAATAAAATAAATTATTATCAAAATAATTAATTGAAATATTAAAGATAAAAAATAAATTAATCAGAAAATATGATTTTAAATTAAATTAAAAAAAATAATTGTTTAAATGGAAAAAATCCCAACAAAACCTCAAAATAATCATTACATAAAAGAAACAATTCTTTACATGAACTTCAATCAAGATAGTTCATGTATATGTATAGGAACAGAAACAGGTTTCCATATATATAATTCAGAACCATTTAAAAATATATTTTCAAGAAGTACATAAAAGAAAAAATTATTAAATTATATAGATCTTAATGGAGGAATTGGAATAATAGAAATGTTTTATAAATCAAATATAATTGCCTTAGTGGGAGGTGGAACAAATCCAAAATTTTCTTTAAATAAAGTAATTTTATGGGATGATCATCAAGGAAAAGTAATATCAGAAATAAGAGTAAATACAAATATAAAAAATGTCAAATTAAAAATGGATAAAATATTCATAGTATGTCAAAAAAAAATTTATGTTTTCAATACAAAAAATTTAGATATGATAGAAGAACCAATTGAAACATATAATAATCCAAATGGAATAATTGCTTTATCATATGATAAAAATATAACAATAATGGCATATCCATTTAAACAAAAAGGATATGTTCATATAAAATCATATGAAAAAGATACAAAAAATCAAATAATAAATTGTCATAGTTCAGAAATAAATTGTATATCAATAAATAATAATGGTACTTTAATGGGAACTGCATCTCAAAAAGGGACTTTATTAAGAATTTTTAATATAAATGATGGGAATTTATTATTAGAATTAAGAAGAGGAACTGATAATGCAATTATTTTTTCTATATCTTTTGAAATAAATAATAATTTTTTTGCTTGTACAAGTGATAAAGGAACTATTCATATTTATTCTTTATATACTGCAAATCAAACTCTTATTGGGAGAAATACTGATATTTATATTAGAAATCCACAAAATAAAAAAAGGTTATTTGATACTATTTCTAATATTTTGCTTAATAAAAATACTGAATATTCTTTTGCTAAGTTTAAAATTAGTGAAAATAAAAGTATTTGTCAATTTGGGTTAAATAATAAAGTTTTAGTTTTGACTAGTTCTGGTCAATTTTATCAAGTTCCTTTCGATTCTTTTGATGGGGGACAATGTAAAGAAGGTACTGTTTATTATTTGAAAGGAAATAAAAAAATATAATTTAGTCTTAAATAGGAATTGAAATTGAATAAAATTATATATTTTTTCCATTTAATTAAAATTTTAAAATATTTTATATTTTGATTTTACAATTTTAGTAAAATATTTAAATTTAGTTATTTTAAAAATATTTTTTTAAATAATAATTATTAAAATAATATATTTATATAAATATTATTTTATAATACAATTTCTTTATACAAAAAAAATATTAATATTAATTAATAAAAAAAATAACTCAAGTCATATATAACTTTATCCATGTATATGATATTTCTTTTCAAATTCACTAACAGTTAAACCATTAGTAAACATTAATTTTCCTCTTCCAGTTTTAGAAAAATCAGAATCAGAACTTCTATATTTTTTTCTTGTAAATTTACATTTATTCATAACTGCTTTACTTAAATTTTCTAAATCATTTTTACTATATTCAATACCATCAATTTTAATTTTTTCTTCAGTTTTTTTCATATTATAATCTTCCATAGTATCATTATCTTCATCATCAGTATTAAAATCATTAAAATTAGAAACTTTAGGAACTTCAGTTTTACTTTCTATTTGAATAGGAATATAATTTCTTTTTTTCTTTTTTTCAAAAGCCATTGATTTAATAATATCAAAATTAACTTTTTCTTTTTTTGTTAATTTATGTCTATTTTCTCTTAAACCTTGAGTAAATAAATCAATATTATCTAATGATTTCATTAAATTTTCTTCTTTTAAAGAAGGACTTCTACAATTATTTAAAAAATTAACTAAATCACCAGGGGATGATGTATTTATTCCTTTTTTATTATTTAAAGAATAATTATTATTATCATCTAAAAAAATATCATTATCAGTTTTTTTTCTTTTATGTTCAATAATCTTAATTTTTTTAATTTTATTATTGTCATTTTGAATTGTTTTATTAAAAATTTTAAAATTACCATTAGAATTATTTTTAAAACCAAAATTAAATTTATTAGGTAAAAAACAAGAATTTTTAAAAAGAGAATAATTTTCAACAGCATTAAAATAAGTTTTATTATATAAATCAGGATATAAAGCTTTTGCTTTTGAATTATCAACTTTTTTATTTTTAACTTTACTAACAAGATCAAATTTTTTTTTTTCTTGATTATTTTTATTTTTATTAATATCTTTCCTATTTTCATTAATTAATTCTTCAATAGATTTAAATCTATTTTCTTCAATAAGTTCTTCAGGTGATTTTCCATGTTCTTCAATTTTTGCTTTAAAACCCATTTTATGTAAATGTTTCTCAACAACTTTTTTACTTCTACTACCTAAAGTCTTTAAATTATTAGGTTGATTTTCTTGTAAAACATTATAAATTCTTTCTAAATCACTTCTTGGTTTAAATCTCATTTCAGGTTGAGTAATTTTTAAATAAACTGGTTCATTAATATTATTACTACTATTATTATTAATTATATTTTTATTATATATTTTATCTTGGGAAAATGATTGTGTATAATCAATTTGATTTAAATTTGAATTATGTCTTATTATATGTTTTTTATTTGGATGAGTTAATAATGAATTCATATATTCATCATATTTTTCTCTTTCATTTTGATATGCATTTATTCTGTCTTTGTCTGTTTGATATAAGTTAAATATAAATCCTTTGTGGAATAATATTTTGTCACTTTCTTCTGTTAAAAGTTCTTCTCGTGTTGTTGAAAATGGTTTTGGATTTTCACGTATATGAATTGGTTTTTCTGCCATGTTATATATAAAGTTTTTTATTCTATTTTCATAATTTTTTGTGTATTCTATCATTTTTTTTTCTCTTATTTTTTTCCTTCTTTTTTTTCTTTCTTCTTCTTTTTTTTCTTCTTCTAATTTTTGTCTTAATTTTAAATCCGTGTAGTAGTTATACATTTTTACTTTATTTTATATTTTAATTATTATTATATGAAAATGATATCTATAATCCTTTAATTAAAATATTTTTATTTTTGCAAATAATTAAATATAAAGAAATTAAACTTAAACAATGTAATTTTTTTTCAAATAAAATAAGTTTAGTAATAATAAAAAATTAATAAAGAAATAATTTTTAAAAATTTAAATTATTTAAAAGAAAATTATTAAATTTAATTAAAAGCACACTTTTCTTTTAAATAATATATTATCAATATTTCAATTACAAAAAATTTAAATTTCCCCAATTAAATTTTTCAAACTATGTTTTGGTCTCTTAAACTTTTTATCATCTTTATTATTTATATTATTAATATCTTGAGTAACTTTTTCTTTTTTTTCATCTTCCTTTAATTTAATTTCCTTATTATCATCTTTTTTATCCCCAAACATACCAAAAAAATTATTTTTTTTTCCTTCCATTTTAGAAGAAATTTCAGCTAATTTTTTTAAACCATTTTCATCTTCTTTTTTAATACCACTTAACATATTTAATTTTTGCATTCCAGATAATTGATTATCATTTAAACCTAATCTTAATTTTCTACCAACAACTCTATTTGTAGCATCACCTGAAATTTTTGAAAAATCCTTTTCTTTATTATTAGTTTCTTTCATTCTTTCAAAAATATCAATTGGTTTTTTTTTCTTATCATTACTACTTAATAAACTTTTTTTAAAATCTGCTAATTTCGAATCTAAATTAACTAAATCTTTCCAAGCTTCAAATAAATTATTTTTAATTTCATTTTCATTAACTTGAATTCCTTTATTTTCTTTTTTAACATCAATATTAAAAATTAAAGAAATACTCTTAATCATATTTAAATCAGAAATATGATTTTTAATATAATTAATTTTCATCTCATGTGAAATTTGTTGTAGTGAATCAATAGCACTTAAATTCTTTGGAATAATACCACTTCTTCCCCCAAAATAAAATAATAAATGACTTTTTGATATTTTATATAATTCAACATCACTTAAGCAAATTGCAGTATAATTACATCTATTATCTTTTAATGCTGAATAAACTCCAAATAAATCACCTCTTTTAAATTTTTCTAATATTAAATATTGAATATTTTGTTCTATATTTTCAGTAATATTTAATGCTTTTGGTCTTTTTGCTACTCCAATCTCACCTGATATTATTAAATATACATATTCATCATATTGAGAAAATGTAAAAATTTTTGAGTATTTTGGATATTTTTCTTTTATAAAAAATTGAAGAATATTTTCTATTATATCATCTGTAAATAATCGCATTTTTGGGAAGAATTTCTTTATATAATTTAATTTAAAGGTACTTTTTCTTTTGTTTATTTCTATTATTAAATTATCAAATTTTTCTTTTTCTATTGATATTATTGTTGTTTTTATTCTACTTCTTCCATAAAATCTATATTTTTCTTTTATTTTATGACCATAAATTGTTCCTGCTGATATTGTTTTTATTAATGGATTATTATTATTCAAATCTTCATTTTCGTAGAAATTTATATCTCCATATATTATAAAAATATAATTTATACATGGAGCATCTTTTTTAAATATTATTTCATTATCAATATATGATTTTAATTCTGATAATTTGATAAATAATAAAGAATCTTTTTCATCAAATTTATTAAACATTTCAGAAGACTCATGGAATTTATTTATTATAAAATCTAAAAATATATGATAATCATTTATTGTATAATTATTTTCATTTTGTTTGACTTTGTCATATATTTCATTTATTTGAGATTGGGACATTTTTTTATTTTGAAGTAAAAATTCAACAATTAATATTAATGTATATGAAATTTATTAATTCATTATTTTTTATATTTATTTAAATAAAAGAAATAATTATAATAAATAATTTATAAATTATTTTTAAATGTATAAATTTTTAATCAATATTGCATTTTTTATTACATGTATATGTAAGATAATATTACCATTTTATGTTGAAAAAAATAAAAATGATTCATTATCATTTTATGATAAATTTATAAATAGTAATAAAAAAATAGATTTTTATGTTGGAACTCCTCAAATAAAAATCCCTATATATATTAAATGTGAATATTTTCCCTTTTACATAAGTACTTTTTCTGATATTTATAATCAAAATAATTCAAAAACTTATAAACAAATAAGTAAAAGGATATCTTTTTTATTATTAAACAAAATTGTTATTCAAGGTTATCAATCAGAAGATACTTTTATATTTAATAATAATGAAATTAATGATTTCCCATTTTTTTTAGAAATAATTCCATTATTTGAATATTCAGGAATATTAGGTTTGAATTTAAAAAACCAATTAGATAAAGAATCTGATAATCTTTTATATAATTTAAAAAAAAAGAATTTAATATCAAATTATATTTGGACTTATGAATTTATCGATGATAAAGAAGAAAAAGGAAATTTAATAATTGGTGAATTTCCACATAATTATAATCCAAAAAAATATAAAGAAGAATTATTGAAATATACAAATGTTGAAATTTTTGGAAGTTATATTGATTGGTATATTCTATTTAATGATATAAAAATTGGAAATTATTCAATTAATATAAGGAAAGTTTTATTAAGTTTAAATTTTGGATTAATTAAAGGAACTAAACAATTAGAAGAAATATTAATAAATAACTATTTTAAAGGGAAAAAATATGAAAAAAGAAAAGAAAATATTTATACTTATTATTGCTTTGATGATAAATCAATTATTGATAATTTTCCATCTATTAATTTTTATATTAAAGAATTCAATGAAACTTTTATATTGACAAAAGAAGATTTATTTACTGAATATAATAAAATGTATTATTTAAATATTTTTTTTCTTGATTATGATGAAAATGTTCCATATTGGATTTTGGGAAATATTTTTTTAAAAAAGTATCAATTTATTTTTAACTTTGAGCGTAGAACAATTGGTTATTATTCAAGAATTAATAATAATTCGAAAAATAATTTTTTAATAATATTATTCATAATTATATTAATCATAATTTTGATGTCTTTAGTTTATTTTTATTTTAAATTAACGAAAAAAAGAAAGAAAAGACAAAATGAAATAAATGATATATATGAATATATTTCTAAAGATTGATTATTTTTAGAATTTAATTAAAAATATTTATTTATAACAATTTATTTTATAAATATAAAAAAATAAAATATTAAAAAATATTATAATAATTATAATGTCACGGATGATAGGTTTACAATTTGAAAATTTATTAAAAAAACCAGAACAATATCCTATTATAAATATCAATTCAAATGTATTTTTAGATGGAATAAAAA
>Ga0256407_10006385_pt1 | contig 18222 bp, 21 predicted proteins | sample RumenRJG_04DNA_FD_193489 | JGI IMG/M metagenome (GOLD analysis project Ga0256407, IMG submission 193489) | Bovine rumen microbial communities from Lethbridge, Alberta, Canada - RJG_04 | ecosystem: Host-associated > Mammals > Digestive system > Stomach > Rumen | place: Canada: Alberta...
TTCGGAAACAAGCGAACAAAGTTCGAGCGCAATAATTCGGCGGAACGGAAAAAGGCTTAGTAATTTAAACACTCTCCAGTTCTCGGAGATATGCTGCAAATTGCAAGAACGTTCTTTCACATCGTTGTACAGACAGTCAAGGCTCGACAGGAAGAGCGACTATAAAACGTATGATGAAACGATACTTTACGCAACTAAGCGTACAAACATAACCGCCACACATTTCAACTGTAAAATAGTGAGGCGATAACAAACATTCCTCAGGCGCACAACATGCGCAGCAAGGCAAGCATCGGAACTCCCTGAGGAACAATTCCGCCTTGGCATCCTCCCCTTCGTTCTGCCGAATTTCCGCGCTCGAACTTTGTTCGCTTGCTACCGAAGGGACGCAAGAATTCGGCAGCATCAATAGACGGGAGTTTGCAACTCCCATTGTCGCAAGGCTACAAAACATCGCATCAAAAACAAACGTTTTTCAGCGGTAAAGATTATTCTTTACCACAAGATGTTTTCATGGATCCTCAAAATTGGAACTCAAATGGTTTTCAGTATAGTTGGCCAGGATCTGCATTTATTAGATTAAATATTGTTGCAACTCATGCTGTTGGCAAAACTATATTTTGGCGACCAGAAAAAAATGATAATAATTATGAATAAATATTTTCTCGTTTTGTTATTGACAATATTTATTGTTAGTTGTGAATCTTCAAAAAACAATACTAACAAACCAACAAATAATGCCACAAAAGATACAGTCATTGCAGTACGTGATACAGTACGAATTTATTTAAATCGTATGTTAAATACAGACGTTGTTCGTTTTGAACAACGCCTGTTGGACTCGATGTATTTTTCAAACGAACTATTATCTTTACAAAAACAAAGCACAAAGAAAGGTTTTAACAATAATAGGAATCATTGGGTTGATAATGAATTCGTAGATAAACCTTCCTTCAAAATTGAAACAATAGAAAGAATACAAGACAGTACCATATACGCTGATATCACCATCCGAAACGGAGAGAGTAAATTTTCAGAAAAAATGGTACTAATCTTAGAGAATGCAAGTTGGAAAGTTGACGATTTTGTTCATGAAACATATTCGTACAAAGCAAATATCAGAAAAAGCCTAAATCTCCCAACGCCTTTAAAAGGCACATTGTCTGATTTTTCGGTAAAGTACAATCAAGACGAAGAGGACGATCATTTTGATGAAGAAGAAATAATTGATCGGACATACGGACATATCTGTCTGATGAAGAAAGGGAAAATAATTTCGAAGATTAAAATTCCTGATATGGACAGAAATGCAGAATTTGAATTTGGCGGCATAGAAAATACTTATATGGGATTTAATATCTATTTCAACTACGGACACGACCATTTGAGATGCTACAAGATATTAGTGTTTGAATTTGACAGAAACCAATTTTTCTTAAGAAAAATCATCAAGTACGGCACTATCGTAGTAGAAGGCGGCTTCGATTTAGAAAAGACCATAAAAGTTCTTGAGAAGCCATTATCTTTTGACAAGGTAAATATTGGGGATTTTGTTGGCTAATATCCTTCGGAAACAAGCGAACAAAGTTCGAGCGCAATAATTCGGCGGAACGGAAAAAGGCTTAGTAATTTAAACACTCTCCAGTTCTCGGAGATATGCTGCAAATTGCAAGAACGTTCTTTCACATCGTTGCACAGACAGTCAAGGCTCGACAGGAAGAGCGACTATAAAACGTATGATGAAACGAAACCTTACGCAATTAAGCGTACAAACATAACCGCCACACATTTCAACTGTAAAATAGTGTGGCGATAACAACAAACACTCCTCAGGCGCAACCGCGCAGCAAGGCAAGCATCGGAACTCCCTGAGGAACAAAAATCCCGAAGGAATCCCGAACAACCGACAAGGACGGCAACATCACCCAATACGATGCCTACCTGCCTTACGGCGAACTCTTGGTTGACGAGCATAGCAGCAGCGAAGAAATGCCATACAAGTTCAACGGCAAGGAGTTCGACGAGGAAACAGGATTGTACTACTATGGTGCACGCTACATGAATCCGGTGGCTTCCATTTGGTATGGGGTTGATCCGCTTGCGGAAAAGTATCCGAATATGGGTGCGTATGTGTATTGTGCTGCAAACCCAATAAACCCAAATCGGTCATTAGAAATTTTGCCTTACATAATGTTCAGATAAGTATCCAGAGCCTATAAAATATAAGCAAAAAGTGCTAATGATTGACTCTGAATAATTAAACCAACTTACATTTTGCTACTTATTTTTTCTAATGACCGTTTTGGGATAAAACTCATTGACCCTGATTTTGATCAATTTAAAAGTTTTATTCATTCTTTATCAGGCATGAAAGGGGATAGAGAAAAAGACCTCGTCAATTTAGTTAAGGCAGGGAAATTGATTTTAAACTTGGAAGCGGCTAAACGCCCAGTCTTAAACAAAGAGGAAACTTTAGAATATTAGATTGAAGTATGAGAATAATAGTAACATTTATTTGTATTATATTTTTCCACACATTTGCATGCTCACAAATAGATATCCAAGATTCAATCATTGATATTTGTAAGAAGGAGTATCTATATGAATTATATAACAAATGTGGAGACTGCCAAATTTCTTTTAAAGAAACAGGCAAGAGAGACTCTTCGAAAATTCATCTTACAGAGGATATTTTAAAGGAGAATCTTTCGATTTTAAATTATGGAAATATCTGTTATCACATAAAGGGCAAACGCGAATCACTCCGCCACTCAATAAATGTTTGTTTCTTTGTTTTGGACAGAGATTATGATTCTGGTTTTATGACAACTCAAGGAGAAATAAAATCTGTCGCTCCATTGTATTACAAGTTGTTGAGAAAATCAAATTTAATAATATGCTTATACTTGTCAATACCTCCCGACTCAATTCTTGACCATGTAGGCTTTGTTAATGAGTTTTTCTTAAACAAAATAATTGATAGAATAAAAAAATAGTACAATTTTTGTCTGTGGGGGACTTACAATCCCCACACATTCACGCAATAAAAACAGAACTGGGGCTTGTAAATACAAGAACGTTCTTTCACATCGTTGCACAGAGAAATGATGGAAATGCGGTATAGAGAATTTGACGAAAATGGTAATTATGTTGATAATGATAAATGTTTTAACTTTGATGAATAAAAAACTATTCATAACCTTATTTTTACTCATTCCCGTGTTTTGCATGGGAATGAGCAAAAACAAAATTGTGTCTGTTGACCGCAACGGAAAGGTTAAAGGTTGCACCTCTTTCATCGCAGAGAATGACAGCACTTTTCTGATCGACAGCATAAGATACAAGCTGATTAAGAACCATTTAGAAGTTACAGATTGTATTAAAAAAGAAAATTGCAGCAAAATAAAATTTGTGTATTCATTAAATTTCAAAGGAAAAAAATACAATGTAACTTCTATTGGAGATTGCATCTTTTTGTTTGATTATATTCTAAAAGAATTAGAAATACATAAGGGAATAACTTGCATAAAGCCTTATGCCTTTAATAATTGCAGCATTCAAGAAAAAATAAAAGTTGACAGAGACAACCAATTTTATGATTCACGCAATAATTGCAATGCATTAATTGAAACCAAAACTAACACACTTATTATAGGATGTGGAAACACTTTAATTCCCAGCGATATACAAAGAATTGAACAGAACGCTTTTTTAGGAAACAAAATTCTAAGAAAAATAAAAATTCCAAAATCTGTGAAATCTATAGGATCGCTTGCTTTCTACAAGTGCTATAATTTGACAAAAGTCGAGCTTCCAGAAGGATTGACATCATTAGAAGAAGGCGTGTTTCAAGAATGCTTAAGTCTGTCAGACATACACATACCTCAGAGCGTAACAACAATCGGGGCATGGGCATTTTCAGGTTGCAATTTCGAAAGTATTGAATTGCCAAAAGGATTAAAACGAATAGAAGGGGCAGCTTTTATATCATGTAAAAAACTAAAAAACATAACTCTGCCACAAAGTGTTACATATATAGGAAAGGGGGCTTTCTCTTACTGTAAAAATTTGAAAAGTGTAGAAGTTTCTCCCTATTCTGAGATTGGAAATTCTGGTGTCAAAGCCGAAATTTCAGAAACCTCTGAACCAGAAGACTCTCTGGTTAATTATAGGGCTTTTGCCTATTGTGATAGTCTGGAAAAGGTAACGCTTCCTTATGGAATAAAAGAAATTGGTAGTGAATGTTTTCTTATGGATAATAGACTAAGAAGAATTTTTATCCCAAACTCAGTTGAAATTTTAGGAATAACAGCGTTTTGTCCATGTGAATCACTTGAAAATATAAAACTTTCAGAAAATTTACATGTTGTAAGATTTGGAGCTTTTGGTAATTGTATAAAAATAAAACGTATTATAATACCAAACAAAGTAACAACATTAGAGGGAAAAATCTTTGGCGGGTGTATAAACCTTGAAGAAGTGAAACTTCCTGCAAGTCTGACAAATATTGGAGAAAAGATATTTTACAAGACTCCAAATCTCAAACGTATCGTCATTCCAAAAGGAAATCTCGAGAAATTCAAAAGTAAACTAGAAAATGAATATCACCACCTGCTTGTTGAAGAATAAAACCCGAACGAATACCGAAGCCTTCCCCTCCCCTTTGTTCTGCCGAATTTCCGAATTCGGCAGCATCAATAGACGGGAGTTTGCAACTCCCATTGTCGCAAGGCGACAAAACATCGCATCAAAAACAAACGTTTCTAAGCGGTGGGAATTACAAATTCCCGATTTTTTCTCAGCCAAATTGCAAATTCGGCTGAACAATGTCCCTTCGGTAGCAAGCGAACAAAGTTCGAGCGGCAAATTCGGCTGAACAGGACTTTTCCTTCCAGCCAAATTCTTGCGCCCCTTCGGTAAAACTCGGCGAGACAAATCCACAACAACGAGGGGGTCGAAAAAAACAAAAACAGAAAATAATTTATGAAAAGATTATTTATATTCATTATGACTTCTTTGTGTTTCACAAGCATATACGCACAATGTGAAAAAGGAAGTCTTTACGACAATTTGTTTTTTACAAATGGAATCTGTGAAAAAGATTTCATAGTCGAGTTTTTGTCATTTGGAAAGAATCCTTTAATTAACGTTCAAAACGAAGTTAAGAATGAATTTAAAGGAAAGATTAAGAGATTACCGAATAGCTCGGTTGCTTTTCTGTATAATGGAACAAGATATTATATTAGTGTAGACAATAAATGCGATTTATCAAAAATATCTAAAGGGGATAGCATAAGGGTAAAAATTGTATTTTTCGAGGATATAAGACAACCTCACAAATACGAGAATAACTTTGCTCTGATAAAAAAGATTACATTATATTCTCCTGCCCCAGGCTCTTGAGGATATTTACACGAAAGAAAATCCATAGACGATGATAACTATCAGAAAAATATTTTTGTTTGTTGTTTTAATACTCTTTTTTGCTTGTAGCGAGGAAAAGAAAATGAAAGAAAAGGGAAATCTAATTGTTTCTAAAATCGAGAACTATCGAAACAAATTCGGAAAAGTCCCAGATTCTCTTTCTGTTATAGGTATAAAAGTGAAACAAATCCACCACAACGACGAGGAACAGATATTCCACAAAATGTTAATTACAAAATAGAGTAATGATAATGAATGATTTAAAAAAACTGTTTCGCACCTTATTGATGCTAACCGTTATCTTGGTAATATTTCAAAGTTTCAAAAGGGCTTCCTTTGAATTCAATTGCCTGCGTATGGAAAACGAGTGCCCCTCTGTTCATAAAGCATCCGTGCTAAGTTTCGACACTATTGTTTATGGTTTTAGTAGAGAAAACCGGATTTCAAAACATGCATCATCTGATGAAAAAATTCAGTATCAAATCAATGAAAAGGAATTAATAAAAATAGCTGATTCTATCTGTCAAAAAACAGTTCCGTTCTTTGATACTCTCGTATATGGATGCCATCAGACAAACGTAAAACTATGTCCTGACGGCTCTCTCTACATAAGACATGACAAAACCACATCAAAGGTAATTACACCAATTTTTCGATGTGGTCGGCTGTGCGGAGTTCGCATCTATATCGATTCTTTCGATATGTTCGATATGGATGATTTCATTAAACAGCGTAATCTTGTTTATGAAAAAATAGGAATGAGTCCGTTTCGGCTAAATGAAAATCTATTCAGAGGAAATAAGGAAGATTCAATTACATTTTGTTCAACATGGAACGATTCTGAAATAACCGAAATGGTGATTGCCAATAAATCTTCTTGCTTTAGCAAAATATGTATAGAATCTTCATTATTGAAACCATACTATCGGGAGATTTCCATGGCTTATGGAATTAATAAGAAATAAAGAAAAAAAATGACGATAAGCATTAAAATTAAGAAGGAACTTGTAAAGGCAAATATAATTTTGGGATTTATTTTTGCTGCTTTATTTGTATTGACTTGTACTTTGTGGAGCATTTGTTCGATGTTGTACTACTATTCTGTCTTGTCAGAATTATCTGATTATAGTATAAAAGAGTTTATTCTTAACTACATTACTTTAAATTTCTTCTATTTGATTATGTCGCATACTTTTGTGTCATGTGCGATGTTTTATAAATCAACTTATAGGTGTATTACACGATACATTATACGATATAAGTATATTAACTATATAATGATTTATTCTACATTGGGAACTTATTGTAGTCCCTTACTAAGATTTTTGTTAGGACCAAAAATCGCAAGGACTGAAACTGAAAAATGGCATGGGAATTCAGATATGCTATTTTCGATGGTGCCATTGTTGAACATTTATTTGTACAGAATAGTATTGCGTCGGCATGATTTAGACTTGAAGGGCAAGTCAGATGTATGGCTGTATCTTACAGGTCGCTTGGCATATACACTTATTGTTTGTATGAATGAGTCTGGCAGAAAGTATCTGAAATGGGACTAATAAATCATAGCTTGTACATCAAAACAAATTGGGAGAAAAATAGAGCAACTGGATAAATGGTGGAACGCATATATAGAATCGGAAGAATGAAAAAAACAATACAAACTGTTTTTATGTTCGTAGCATTGTGTAATTTCATGGTATCAGACCACTCGTTCATGTTGGACGAGAAACGACAGATTATAGTTGTACATAACTTGCTAATTTTAGAAATTGAATCTGACAGTACTCAAATAGATGATGGACATTTATTCTTTATTACGAAGAAAGATCCGTATGAAACAAGAATAACTGATACAATAAGGTTACAAGGAACGACCACAGAAATATCTGTTAAAGAAATAATGACAGGTACTGGCTTTAGGAAAAAACAAGAGTTAAATTACGTCCTAATAGTAAATATACTATTACACATTCGGGTATGGGTGGACGTGTTTTTATTCAAGAGTTCTTTTGGACGGATTCAAACGCAATATTAAGGGTTGATTCTACAAAGAAAAAATAAGCCGCCCCCCGTACTAAGGGATGTGCAACAGATATGCTTGTGGGGAATTTGCAAATCCCCACACATTCACGCAATTAAAACAGAACTGGGGCTTGTAACCCCAGCTCTTTAAATACAACAAAACGTTCATTGACATCGTTGCACACAAAAGTCAAGGCTCGACAGGAAGAGCGACTATAAAACGTATGATGAAACGATACTTTACGCAACTAAGCGTACAAAATAACCGCCACACATTTCAACACAAAATAGTGAAATATGAGATATCTTGTAGTTAAATTTATTATTACCGTTTTTTGCTGCTTGTCTATGGATACATTAGCACACGGGCAAAAAACTATCACATATCATATTAACGAAAGAGACTCCGCCTCTTATCGTGAAGAAAGCTACGCAATTGAACGATTGGAGATGAAAAATACAGAGTCTATACTCTTCAATGTCATGGAAGAACTGTCTGTAAATGACTCATGTGAGATGTACATAGTTAGAATAGGCAACAAAAAGATAGCTATACAAAACTGGGAGTACAGAGGCATAAGAAACCTTAAATCAACCAATATATATGGAATGTTCAGAATCAAAGGAAAGGACTTTTTGATATGCTATAATAATTCTGGCGAATTGAAATCTGTCAGAAAATTGTATCGTAAAAAGAAAGAGAAGATTAGCTTTAAAATTCAATATAAAAGACTTCCTGATGATTTCTACATAATTCAAAATGATATTGTAACGTTATATAAGGGAATCTTAGACCATAATGATATCTTGATTCAAGAAAAAACATATAATAACCGAAGAATAAAATGAAATTCAAGGAAATCAAAAGCCACAGTTAAAAAATTTCAAATCTAAATATTAACATGAAATATCTATTTATTATAGCAGCAATCGTTCTGAATATCACCAATGCCATGGCGCAGTCAATCATAATAAAAGCAGAACCAATTACGCCAGAATATCACGGAGAAGAATTAAAGACTAAAATCCGAGACTACATTTCGGGTGATATAGAAGAGGATATTGCAGACTTTATATATGGAAGTTTTCCTATAACAGACTATCCGTTAGAAACGTTTATCACTATGGATGCGATAGATTGTATGAAAGACTATAGCCGACTACCATACGAAGCATCAAAAGATGTTGTATATGGACATTTTGAGTTATTTGATATTGACACATTCAGGTGGCTTGAATCAAAACTAAAAAGGTATAAAAGTGAATATAAATACGATTATCTGTTGGAACTTAGTGTTCTGTACTGCAGAAACAAGAATGACAGTATTGCCCGAAAATACTGGAACTTTTATGATAAAGAAAGGCTTAGCAGAGGATACGGAATTCAAAATTGGGATAAGGATACACAAAGAATTTTAAGAGAGGCAAAATTTTATTATAAAGCACCCTATCCCGAATATTTCAAGATTCTGAAGAACGGAGATTTGTCATACTACAACCAGATGAAGAAGAAATATCCGATGCGAAAGCTTCTTCTGTTCTCTATAATATTGGCAAACAAATACAAGAATCCGGAAGCCTGCTACGATGTTTACAAGGCTTATCTCGATTTCATCAACCATTACGGAATTGTCAAGCCATCTGTAAGGCTGAACATCTTGCGTATGTCCATGCCATTCCTGAAGAAAGGTGCAGCGATGGGCAACATCGACTGCAAAAAAAAGCTTGTTTTGCTCAGCACTCCTGAGACAATAAAAGTTCTGACAAAAATAACACAAGCTGGAAATTATCTATTTTAGAATTCATAAAAACAAATGACAAAATACATTCCACTAATCATCTTGGCTATACTATGCATGTCGTTTAAACCAGCAAATGGTCAGAATACAGACATACATAATAGCGATACAGTTGAGTTCACCAAATTTGCGCAATTATGTGTGCCATTCCCAGAAGATATGAGAGATTCTGTATGTTCTGTGTATAATATGGATTTTAGCGTCTATGCAAACTTTGAGTATGATACCATTACTGAGGAAACAAGATGTGAAGCGTTAAAAGGAAATGTATTCTCTTATCATCCTTCTTGGGATATAATATATTTCTTTTACGAAGACTTCGATGCTGAATATTGTAGAATTAGAGTTGGTGAATCATGGAAACTAATCAAGAAAAAGTTAATTTATGATATACACGAATTAGTTCCATTTTTATGCTCAATGGAATATTGGGCAAAGCAAACAGATGAATTCTTTCAAGAAGACTTAAAAACAAAAATTGAGCATTCAAATAGACATGAATTAAAATGCAAAATTAAAGAAGTAAAAGGTGATTGGATTAAAATCCAAAACGGAGAATTCAAGGCTTGGGTAAAATGGAAAAATGGTTCTACGGTATTTCAAGATTGCCTAAGGTTTGACATATAACAATTAGTTTGGTAATGCCTGTCACTACTCTCGTAGATATTTAGTATGTTTGTGGGGGATTTTCTCCAATTCATGCTATTATGGCAAAGGTAAACTAAAAGATTAAATGATTATGAAAATCAATATAAAACATATTCAGCGTGTCGCAAAATGGGGATTCGCTTCTCTTCTGTCTATAGTGGGAATATTTTTCTTACTCTTTCTATCTTCAGAGTGGTGGTGTCCAGAATTCTGGGGAAGTCAAAACGTTGGTAAGAACTTATACATTTTACATTGGGAACGCGATACATATCAGTTTGTCTATAGCACAGATGTTCATGGCAGAACATGTTATCATGGCGCACCAATTATTCCTTCATACAAGAATGATGAATATGCCAATACTCTTGTAAAAAAGTGGGGCTATACGGATAAATGGATCGCACTCATAGCATATAATTTTGCCAGTAGCCGTAACGAGTATTTTATTGTTGAGAAGAATTATGAAACTGATGCGAAAGATACATTGGCTGCCAATAAGATAAGGGATGAGCACATAACACAAATTACTGATAGTGCGCAATTTATAAAAGAGTGTAAACTTCACGGCATCAATATTGTATGTGAATAGCAATAAATGCAGAACAGAAAGAAAAGTTTATGAAACACAAAATTATCTTTGCAGCATGTATTACCGTAATAGTTTTTGTCTTGATTTTTGTCATAGGGATTACGACTGCCCTAAATGACGAACCAACATCAGAAACAATATGTGATTTGAAAATTCACAACAAAAATATTAAGATTACAGTTGTTACTCCACAATTGATGATTAATGACGTTGTGACGAAGGTTGAAATAAATAAAGAACAATCTTACACATTCATAGGGTTTGATTCCATCGAATCTATAGACGTTAATGCAGACAGTCTGCGTTTAGTTCTTTCCAGTTCGTTACACAATACAAAAGTTGACACCTTAGTTGTTTCATTGAATAACAACAAACATACCTCAGACGCAACAGCGCAGTAAGGCAAGCATCGGCCCCCCTAAAGGACATTCATCTATGGCATCCTCGTATGCCCAAACCCGAAGGCATCCCGAACGAATCCCGAAGCCCTCCCCACGTTTTGACGAATTTACGCCCTCGAACTCTTTTCGCATACTATCTAAGAGAGTTCGAGGGGCTAATAGTGACATTATATCGCGTTTCCCATTTTAATCCAGAAAAGGTGTTGTTTTCTCAGAATTTATTTGTAAATTTGTAATTAGGATTTTTGGTTCCTAATTTTTCCATTCCTCAATTTTTTAAAGACTATGGCAAAGACGATGCTGCGACTACCAATAGGCATACAAGACTTTGAGAGCCTCCGTATAGATGGCTATACATACATTGACAAGACGGAATATGTATATCGACTTGTCAATGAAGGACGCTATTACTTTCTTTCGCGCCCACGACGCTTCGGCAAGTCATTGCTGCTGTCTACCATCAAGGCGCTGTTTCAGGGCAAGCGCGACCTGTTCAAAGGCTTGGCTATCGACCAGAAAGAGGACATAGACTGGGCAGAATACCCTATATTGCATCTTGACTTGAATACCGAGAAGTATGACAGCAGGGAAAAACTAGAAAACAAAATAAATGTTTTTCTTTCCGAACAAGAGAAACTATACGGCAGAGAAGAATGGGAACGTTCCTTCGGCACACGTTTCGAGGGTGTAATAAAACGTGCCTACGAAAAGACCGGTCGGCGTGTAGTCATACTCGTAGATGAGTATGACAAACCTATGCTGCAAGCCATAGGCAACAAAGAACTGCAAGACGAATACCGCGCAACACTCAAAGGCTTCTATGGAGCATTGAAGTCGATGGACGGCTGCATCAAGTTCGCCATGCTGACGGGAGTGACTAAGTTTGGAAAAGTCAGCGTATTCAGCGACCTTAACAACCTAATGGATATCTCTATGCTGAGGAAATACCACAACATCTGCGGTATTACAGAAGAGGAACTGCTCGCAACTTTTGACAAAAAGATAGACGAACTGGCAGCGGACAACAATATAACTCGCGATGAGTGCATAGCCAAGCTAAAGAATATGTATGACGGCTATCACTTTAACGAATATGCCAAGGAAGGAATATACAATCCGTTCAGCGTGCTCAACACATTAAACAACGGAGATTTCCGCAGCTACTGGTTCGAGACTGGCACACCGTCGTACCTCGTAGAACTGCTGCGCCGACATCACTACAATCTGGAGCAGATGTCGAAGGCTGAGGTAACGAGCGACGTGCTTAACTGCATCGACGCAGAGTCTAACGACCCAATACCCGTAATCTACCAGAGCGGCTACCTCACCATCAAGGATTACGACCCTGAATACGAAATATATACGCTTGGATTCCCCAACGAAGAAGTGGAGAAGGGATTCGCCTTACTATCTCAATGGCGAGTAAACTTCTCTAATGCCACCCGTACAATAGAAAAATACGTCATCGAAGAGGCTTGACACAAAGAAGCCGATATTCATCAAGGAACAGGGCAACCACTCCGTACCTGCCGAATTGGCGCAGAATGTAAAGGAAGATGAAAAGTACCGAATTGAATAAGATTATGAGAAAACTCTCCTTCCCGTCTTATACAAAGAAGGGAAGAAAACTCCCATTGTCGCAAAGCGGCAAAAACAAGACAACACATAGGCACAATGAAATATTTGTATATTGTTATAATCGCATTAGTGTTAGGATGTTCTTCTAAACAAAGAAGTTGTACTATTCCTAATGCCGATAATCAATGGCAACGTATTGACACTACATACTATCTTAAAAACGGATATCTGCTACATGAATTTACATCGGATGATTCTCTCTTGATATTTAGTTTGGAGAAAAATGATTTTCAAAAGACAATAGTTGAACAAGGGAGATTTATGGATGATTCGGTATTTGACGTCAGATATGATGACAACTATACAGGATTGGATTTCGAGAAATACTTTGTGATAAGTCATAAACTGGCTTTAACAGAGGTGTCTTATTATATCTTCGAAAAGAGTACGGGCAAAAACGTCTTCGACGGATACGATTGTTTTATCTCAAATATAGATGAGTTAACCGAAAATAACGACAGCCTGCTGTTGTGTGTATGTCGTCCAGAGAAAGATTATTTTGATTATAAACTGTTTCTTTGCGATTTGTCGAAAGATATATTTCAAGAGCTTAACATAGATGATTTTTTCTCAGAAACAAGCGATATGCCGCCATTTATTGCAGATTGTTTCAGACTACAAAAAACAGACAACGATTCTGTAGCCATAACATATAATAATGATAACCAATGTGTTAAACAGAAAATTGCGTTAAAATATACCAGATAATGAATCTGTTATGATGAAATGCAATATTAAAAGAACAACGCACATTGTTGCATTTGCAACACTAATAGGCATGCTCTTGGGTTGCTCTCACAAAAAAGTGGAAATAGGAGAAGTATATTCAGATGTTGACCTAATAAATGAGTTTGGCAATCCTACTATTGTCGACACAATCGTTCTAAAGAAAGGAGTTTCGCTATACGAATTCCAAGGAGGATTAGATAAGTATATCCCACAAAAAGATAGTCTGTGCATTATTCAATATATATTTAATAGCGGAACAACTACAACCGCCATCTGGGCAATTGGAACCGAAAAAAACAAAAGAATTATAGACTTCTTAAAATGGGATAAGAAGGAAAGAAATTACTAATGATTTGCGTCCCTTCAGCAGCATGCGAACAAAAATAGAGCACGAAAACTCGGCGAAACGGAAAAACATAAGAACAATAAGATGAATATTTTTAAGGAAATTTCAAAGAAAATAGAAGAAGCAAGGAAAATGCGCGAATGGCGCAATGAGAACTTTGCAAAGAAACATTGTTCAGTTTATAAATTGTCTAATAACTATAAGATTGTTTCTTGTATATACGACAAAGATACTGGCTGGTCACTATATGCTGATCCGGTTCAAACTGTCAGTATTAATGAAGCCCCAATGGTATTGGGAGAAGCTGTTGTTGCAATACTAATGCAAACAAAAGTAAAGGAAGTTGATTTGAAAAGTTACATGTCTAAAGAGGCACAAAAGGAGTGGCTATATAGGAACTTCAAACTAAAATCTTTTGATGCGTTATACAAGAATTCTATTTGTGACATAAGTTTGCACAAGGATGATTTCATTGTTTCTCCTTTGAAACTAAATGATGACGGAAAAGGATGGGTATATGATATAGTAAAACAACGTGTTTATAATTTTCCCTCTATAACACCAGAGGATATCGGGATAATTATTTTCTCATTGACGACTGGTGTATAGTCCTATCCCTCATCTACTTGTGAGGAGAATTACTTATATTAGTTATATCATGGGAAAAAGTTTATTAGAAAGAGTAAAGCATATTAAGAATTTATAAAATCTCCATTATACAAATGCCTATATATACTATTCCTTTGTGGAGTAGGTCTTGTAATTGTGGAGATTGCAACCATACTGTTTATTGTTGTGTGCCAACTAACCGATACAGATATCGTGTTTCTGCATGACGATGATATATACATAGTTTTTGGGATGCTTCTGTTTTTTACAAATCACATTATGCACGCTATACTTAACCTTATATTGTATGAGCCTGAGTATGAAAACAAATTTAGGCTTTGGAGCAACAAACACAATGGGTTTATTTGCACAATCCTTACAATGGGCTTATATAATACATACCTATTGGCGGTGTATTACAGAATACATGAGTATTCCAAAGATTACCTTTGCTATAGTGTTTATAGTAATGGTCTTGGTCTGGCGATTGAGCAAATTCCTATATTAAACATCTTCACCTACATAAAGATAATGAAGCGTTTGACGAAAGCATATCCAGAGCTAACATGGAAGTTTATGTGGAAACTATATTTCCAAGCCCGTTTAACATCTTATCTGATTAAGAACGGCTATCCATATCCACAAGATGAACAGCGATGGTAAATCATTTGCGCCCTTTCGGAAACAAGCAAACGAAGTTCGAGCGCAGAAATTCGGCAACAAGACAAAAAAGGGAGTTTGCAACTATCTAACGTAAACAAGAAAAAAAGATGAAACAGCCATATCGCCTCATCTGTCTTCTCTTGTGCTGGAGCGTGAACCTTCTGGCACAGGCACAAGGCAAAGACATCTCAGGAGAATACATTCACAAAAAATACGGGACTAAAATTGAAATTAACGGTCATAATTTCAGACTAATAGAACCGCACGTTTATCCAGCAGTCTGGCATAACGACACATTGGCAAAATGCACATTTAAGTGGGCTGACAAACACTTTATCGAGATTAACTCAAAATCGCCAGTCACAACAGCCCTTTCAGAAATGAGCATCACAGAATCGGCAAACAGCAGTCTGAACGACAGTATCACAATTAAGTTCAACATTCCACACCAAGGGATGCTTCTGATTGATGTGAGCGACAATAATTTCAAGAATCACAGATTTAAATATTCGCTCAATAAACAGACCGCCATCAAACTGCCAAAAGGGATTAAAAAGTTTGGCTTCTCTGTCAGACCAGAAGAGATACAACCACATTCCCCCGATGGCAGCTTTTGGGGTGTAACATGTTTTTGCCCCATCCTCGATTTTGACATCGAAAAGGGCACGAATCTCATAGAGATAAATCTTCCAACCATTAAAGATTCTTTTTTCGAGCAATACTATGTCGTCGACGAATACGTGAGAGTTGAAAACAATAAGTTATATTGGAAGGGAGAAGTTTACATAAAACGATAGCAGCTATCTCTCGGGGATATAAATCCCATTTACCAAAATCGCCGAATTCTTGCGTCCCTTCGGAAACAAGCAAACAAAGCTCGAGCGCGAAAATTCAGCGAAACAAAAGAATTATTAAGCCCATGCATTTTATAACAAGCAAGCCTTGTAAAGAATAACTTAGATTTTACAAGTCATGCGTTACAGTTGTTACAGTTACAGTTCGTTTTTTGAGGTACTGTTATGTTTCTTTCAAAGTACCCTTATATACTATATATAACTAATTAATAATAAATAATATATATAATATATAAATAATAATATTATAACATAAGAATTAGAAAGAAGAAAATATATACCCTTCGGAATTTAACTGTAACAACTGTAACGCTGAAACGCTTTTACACTAAAACTTTTATTATCAACCATTTGCAATATTTCACCAAGACAAGTAACACCAAAATCCGGTACAAAATACCCCAAATTTCACCCTCAAAGGCATCAAAAGACAAGCAAAAAGCCTTTGTCACGATGCTTTTTCCTGTACTTGGCGCAAAATATGTGCAACGCCGAATTTTTAGGTTTATCCCGGAACTGCATTGGTCTTATGCCGGATTTGAGGTTTGCACACCCCAAAACACCTATGGAAGTTTGCAAAACGCTTCCTCAAAAAAACAACTGAGATAACTGAGATTGAGACAGCCAAAGCATTTCCCCCGTTGCCACAACCCGACAGACGCTCATAGCACTCTTATTCAGAAACCCGTGCAAGCCTTGTAGCGAAAGACCAAAGGGTACAGGCAAGAACAATTAGCAAATCACATTCAAGAAAAAAAAGTCCTAAAAAAGTACGCAACTCCTACAAACGTACGCTAACGCATAACTGCCAAAAAAACTTGCCGTATCTTTGCATCGTGACCAAGAGACAGGCGCGCGTCCCGAACGAATCCCGAAGGCTTACGAGATTCCGATGGTTACAACAAGCCAAATCGCTCCTTGACATTCTGCAACAACCCCAGCACTATTGTGTGAAACAACAACCAGCAAAGAGTTTATTGACATCGCAGCACACACCATGGTAAGTTAAGTTTTTTTAACAGGATAAAGCCTGTGGTTTTATTTTATTTGCCTTATATTTGCAACATAAACTATTACAAATAATCAAAAAATAAATAGAGGTATGAAGAATTTTATTTTAACATTACTTACCGCACTATTGGTATGTACTCCACTCAGTACACAAGCAAAGAACAACGAAGAGAAGTGCGTTATTACACTTTTGGACGGAAACAAAATCTCCGGAAAAGTCGTTAAGACCAACAACAAGAAATATGGCCCTAACAACGTAAGCAATCTGTATTCTGTTAAAGTAAAAGAAGACAATGGCAACGAGAGAGAAATAAGCGCCGACGAAGCCAACAGTCTTGTTATAACCTACGATGATGGTACAGAAATAGAATTTATGTCGCTCTACGCAGTCAAAAACTTCACCTTGGCAAAAAACATGAATAAATCGGGACACAGATATTTCTGGCTCGTAATTCAAAAAGGCAAAAACCTTATTGGCTTTGCATCTACATCGAGCATAACAACAGTTACAGGTGTAGGATTTATGAACAGCATACGCTCTAACAGTCTTGCATACAGTTATTGCAAGAAAGGCGATGAAATTGCTGTTACATACTATGTTCCAAGCGTCAATGCAACAGGAGGACTTACAGCCGACATCAGGCGCGCATTCGACCGCTTTCCAAAAATGGCAAACTACATAGAAAGCGATAATTTTAAACTGAAGGATTTCAAAAAGAATCCTTTCGGACTTCTTGACACTTTGGACAATTTACAATAACGGAACACAAAAAAGGCAGCCTCATCAGACTGCCTTTTTTGTTTATTTCAATATGCAAATGAGAACAATTTACAAAAAGGTGAAGTACATATTTCGGGGCAATACTGCAACGGTTTATTCTCGACTGTAAAAGTACATAACTACCGAACATATACTTTGCACAATTAACATATCCCTCCTCTGCTCTCGGAATTTAAATCAGCAAAAAAATGGAAGAAAGCATTAACTATATGAGTGATAACGAATTACCCGCGATATTAGCATTTATTTGCATCTTGCTAATGATTGCAATTAAGTTTATTAACGGAACAAAAGTCTTTTTGATACACCTGTCTTGCAACAATAGCCATGCAAAAATAGAGTTTATTAACGGAACAAAAGTCTTTTTGACACACCTCGTCGTCTTCGGGTTATATTCATTATTTATGTTGTACGGACAGACTTTCGAGGGCAAAGATGGCACAAGTATCGTCTGGTTTAGTATTTTTGCAGTTTCGTATGTTGCTTACATCGCTTTGACGACAGTCTACATAATCTTTAAATTAATTTTCTAAATCAAGCTTAAAATGAAAAGAAGTATATTTTTATTAGTTAGTTTGCTATGTTCCCTTCTATACAGAACGGAAACCTTGGCTCAATCAAAATTTAGCGATTATTGCCTATACAAAGATACTATGGACGTAGATTTGTATTGCATAAATGTCTTTTCTTTGGAAGAATATAATG
>Ga0256407_10006386_pt1 | contig 18221 bp, 14 predicted proteins | sample RumenRJG_04DNA_FD_193489 | JGI IMG/M metagenome (GOLD analysis project Ga0256407, IMG submission 193489) | Bovine rumen microbial communities from Lethbridge, Alberta, Canada - RJG_04 | ecosystem: Host-associated > Mammals > Digestive system > Stomach > Rumen | place: Canada: Alberta...
CGCGGTAGAGAGCCAAAGTTTATCAGTATAATGAGGTGCTACAGAGAGTATGGAGAGCGCTTCTTGCAGTTCGTCTTCGCTTCTTCCTGCCATCCAAGCACCCAAATGCGTTGCTTCCATCGCTCCTGGGCCACCGCCAGAAATCATCAGGAAACCTGATTCGGTAAGCCGTTTGCTGAGCAGAAGCGTCTGTTTGTAAGCGACATCAAGGCGCGAAAGACTGTGTCCGCCCATCACACCAACGAGTTTATGTTCGTCGAAATGCGAGAGATAATCCTGCAGACAATCGCTTACGGAATGGTCGTGAAGCGTTCGAGCGAGCGTTTCCTTAAAGTCTGTAGCATACTTTCCCTTCTTCAGGAAATGCCGATAGACACGTCCATCGAAGCATTTCTCATAGCTTTCTGGCTCAGCAGGATTAAAGCCGTCGTAGAGTTCTTCAGGTGAATAGAGATGATTGGGAAAGCCAAACTCTTCGCCCATATTTGGGAGGAAGAGGCAATCCTTTGACTGTCGCTTCAATCCCATCGGCAAACGGCAGCTCAGGAAAAGGCATTCGCGATAAATATGAGCAAGTGCAGATTCCGGATTTGCCGTGAAGTCAACGGATTGGAAGGCTATCCTTCTGAGTTCCTGCTCTGGCGAACTCAGCAATTCTGCCAGCTCGCTTTCGTTCTTTATCTGTTGATATCTGTCTCTCATTAAGCCTCTCTCCTACCCACTTCCCTCAGGGGAAGGGGAATGATTAATAGTTCTTCTTGAATTGACGGTCAATCGAGCGACGGTCTTCCTTCTCCTTAAGTGTCTCGCGCTTATCGTATTCCTTCTTGCCTCGAGCAATATGGATGTCGAGTTTGGCGAGCCCTTTCTCATCAACAAACAGGAGAGTTGGCACGATACTAAAGCCTGGAGACTTGACGGTCTGCTGTATCTTGCGAATCTCTTTGCGGTTGAGGAGGAGCTTGCGGTCGCGTCTTTCCATATGGTTGTTGTAGCTGCCTTGCTCGTATTGCGCTATATACATATTCTTGACCCACACCTCGCCCTGAATCACATAGCAGTAAGTGTCCACCAGACTCGCTTTGCCTTTGCGGATACTCTTAATCTCGGTGCCAGTCAGAACGAGTCCTGCCGTGTATTTATCCATAAGCAGGTAGTCGAACTCAGCCCGTTTGTTCTTGATGTTTATGTCTTTCCCCTTATTGGGAATCAATGATTTAGCCATTGTCAATCTGCTTTGATAACGTGGACGAACAGGTCGAGATGGTCGTCAACATAATGGGCAATTGTGTCCGTCACCTCTTCTTCCATCTCGATAAACTCGTCGTCGAGGTCGTCGAACTCAGGGTACTGCTCGAAGAGCGCCATGAACTGCTCGTCTGTGCAATCTTTCGTGAGAGCCTCCGAATGCTGTTCGAAAAGCTTTCTTCCCTTGTAAACGAGCTTGCTGAACTCGTGAGCGCCCCAAAGCCTCATGGCTTTTGCGAAGGGATTGAGGAAGATGAAAGGGCCGTAACCATTGTGAATGAGTTGGATGAAGCCGCCGTCCATCACCTCTTCCCGAAGGATGAAGTAGGCCAGCAAAGTCGTTTGCTCGCCGTTCAAAAGCGGCAAAGTCTCTGCATTCACCTCGCCTCCAACACTATCGAGGATAACGTCGTGAACAACCGTCAAGAAGGCATCAGTGCCCTGACCTGCAGCCTCTTGGAGTTTTATTTCTGGTAAGTTGACTTCCATTTCTTGCTTTATTGTGCGACAAAGTTACGAAAAATAATTCATACCTCGTTATTAACCACACATTATTTTAGGCTATAATGTTCTCTACTATTATGAAAGACGCACTTTCTTGCTTTTTGACACAATGTTCGGTTCTAGCCAAATATGCTTACAACTTGCATTTCTTTGAGGCTCTGAGAATCGATTCTTTTGAGCCGAGATGTGCCGAGGCTTAAATTATCGCATTCTCGCTAAGTTTACATAACCAATTGATAATGTGATGATTATGTTTCTTTAAAACAAATTTAATAGGTCAAATTGACAACTTCACCTTGCAAAATGGGGCAAAATTGCGTATTTTTTGACCGATTTCGACGTGGGGAAATGCCAAACTTAACGTGGGGCGTTGGCAAACTTAGCGTGTTAAGTTGGTCAACTTGGCGTGCTAAGTTTGGAATTTACCTTAACCTAGTTGGCAAAAGAGGAGTGTTTCGACTCAAAACGAACCATTTTGTGCCTGAAAACGCCCCATTTTGAAAGTGTCAAAATGACACGAAAACTATTCTTTTCCTACACAAAATGGATAGACGAGCAGGTCTTGAAGTTCGCCGATTGGCTGCTGCATCAGATTGGCCAGAATGTACTCTCCTGCCTGAAGTGGCTGGCGAGGTTGGCAGATGAAACTATCGCTTTCGGCTTTTATATCGAAGTATTTGGGTTCCAGACGCGTATAGTTGCACTCAATCAGCAACGGACGAAACATCTTCCTGTAGTATTTCGAGGCTTTCAGACGGATGAGGACATAGTCCACGAGGACTTCTTTTTCGCTTGGCGTGACCCGAAAGACGGGTCGGTTTCCCTCTGTCAATTGCGAGGCGTGGCCGCCCGAAAGATAGTGCGTCAGTTTGCTTTTCATCTGATAATCCACAATCTTCCAGCCCGGCTTCAATTCGCTTTGAGTTTGCTGGACAGGGATCTCCACCCAACCCTCGCCGACGGCCAGTTCGACCTTCTGCGCCCCTACATTAAGGGCGGAAAGGAGCATCAATAGACTTATTATCTTCTTCATAACACCACAAAATTAGGCAATTTGTGAGAAATAACAATGAAATGCTTGTCGTTTTGAGGATTTTTAACTACTTTTGTACTCGAGTTAACGAGTTGACGAGTAAACAAGTTGACGAGTTGACACATTCTAAAGCTCAATTAACGACCATGACTATTGCTATTGTTACCTTGATGCTGCTCGGATACCTGCTCATCTGTACCGAACACATTACCCGCATCAACAAAGCCACCGTGGCGCTCTTCTGCGGTGTATGGGGCTGGGTTCTGTATATCTGCGTTGGTCCCTACTACATCGAAACGCTTCACGACGCAGGTTTCCAGGAGTTTCTTGGAGACAAGGACTATAGCATCAGGGCTGTAAACGAGTTCATCCGGCAGAATGTATTCGCCACACACATTGCCCAGCTGACCAGCGTTGTGATGTATCTGCTGACAACAATGGCGATTGTGGACGTCCTGGCAAACAACGGATGCTTTGATTTCATCACGAAGCTTTGCCGAAGCCGCAAGACTTGGGTCGTCGTCACGATGCTTGCTCTGTGCAGTTTCGGCTTGAGCGCCAACCTCGACAACCTGACTTCTGCCGTCATCATGCTCATGGTGATGAACCGTCTGGTCGTCAATCACAGGCAAAGGATGCTCTTGGGTGCAATCATCGTGATTGCCACGAACTGCGGCGGCTGCTTCACCGTCATTGGCGATGTCACTTCTCTACTCGTCTGGACTCGTGGAGCCGTCAGTCCGACGAACTACACTTCCGCACTGGTCCTGCCAGCCCTCTTCGCCACAATCATCCCCACCTACCTTATCGGCAGGAAACTTCCCACACACCTCGACCTGAAACGAAGCAGCGTGATGATGTACAGAGGCGACGACGGCGACATAAAACTCTGGCAACAACTGCTCATGCTCTTCCTCGGAATAGGCGGTTTGTGGTTTGTCCCAACCTTCCGCTGGCTCACGAACCTGCCACCTTTCCTGGGCGCTCTTTGCGTTCTTGGCGTGCTTTGGGTGGTGAATGAAGTCATCAACCGCAAACGCATCCTGAGCGACCAACCCATTACCACCACGACCAATCGCAGCCTGCAATATGAAGTGATGCAAATGATTATGTTCTTCCTCGGCATTGGTCTCAGCGTGGATATCCTCATCGAAATCGGTGCGATGGACAGCGTAAGCCATTGGTGCGACCAACATATACATAATATATATATAATGTCGCTCGTTCTCGGAGCCGTCAGTTCTGTGATGGACAACGTCGCTCTCGTGATAAGCGGCATCTCCATCTATCCCGTTTTGGACGGAAATGCTACCGAAATGACCGAATACATGCAGAGTTTCGTGCGAAACGGGCAGTATTGGCACCTCATCACGCTGAGCGGTTGTGTAGGCGGCTGCCTGTTGCCAATAGGAAATACTGCAGGCTATGCGCTGATGAAGTCCGAGGATGTCACCATTTGGTGGTACCTGAAACACATCACTTGGAAGGTGCTTCTGGGCTGGTTCTTTGCTCTTGGCGTTTACTTCCTCGTTGATTATTTCCTGAGGTAGGACCCCCTAACCCCCTTTAGGAGGAACAACTATGGACTATGGACTATGAACTATGAACTGAATCGCCTCGGAATAGATGCCCTCAATGCCATGCAACAAGACATGTTGCAAACGGCTCGAAAGGGTTCGTCGGTCGTACTTCTCAGTCCCACAGGCTCGGGCAAGACGCTTGCTTACCTGTTGCCTTTGCTGGAGAAACTCGATGCAAAGAGCGACGACCTGCAAGCGCTCGTCATAGTTCCCTCGCGAGAACTGGCAATTCAGACAGCCGACGTGGCTCGCAGACTGTGTTCCGAACTGCGTGTCTGCGCTTGTTATGGTGGAAGACCGGCAATGGAAGAACATCAGCTTCTGAAGGGTCTTCGACCTCATCTCGTGGCAGCGACACCAGGCAGGCTGCTCGACCATCTGCAGAAAAGCAATCTGCTGGCCGATAATGTTCAAACGCTCGTCATCGATGAGTTCGACAAGTCGCTCGAGTTGGGCTTTCGCGAGCAGATGAACGACATTTTGGGAATGCTCCCGTCAATAAAACAACGCATCCTCCTCTCTGCAACCGATACCGAAGATATCCCAGCTTTCGTGGGCACTCGAGATTATGTCCGCCTCAACTTCCTTGATGAAGAGAGCGACGACCGCATCAGCCTCTTGGTTGTCAAGTCGCCTGAAAAAGACAAGTTGCAAACCCTGTATCGCTTGCTTTGTACGCTTGGAACGCAGAAAAGCCTCGTTTTCGTAGGTTACAGAGAGAGTGTGGAACGCGTTGGAGGCTTCCTTGAAGAACAAGGCATCATGGCCGACATCTTCCACGGAGGCATGGAACAGCGCGACCGCGAAAGGGCGCTCTATCGCTTCATGAACGGCACATGCAACGTCTTCGTCAGCACCGACCTTGCTTCTCGCGGGCTCGACATCTCGGATGTGGACAATATCATCCATTATCATCTGCCCCTAAACGAGGAAGCTTGTACGCACAGAAACGGCAGAACGGCAAGGTGGGACATGAAAGGAAGCGCCTATTTCATCCTCGGACCTGAGGAAAGTTTGCCTTCTTATATCGTCGAAGAGGTCGAAACCGTTGCTATGCCGACCAAAATTCCCAAGCCAGCCAAGCCGCTTTGGATTACATTATATATAGGTAAAGGCAAGAAGGACAAGATAAGTCGCGGCGATATCGTGGGCTTTCTCACAAAGCAAGGCGGCCTCGAAAGCAGTCAAATCGGCCGTATCGACGTGCTGCCACATTGGTCTTATGTAGCTGTCGAACGCGCTTCGGCAAGCAAACTCCTTAAAGACATCAAAGGTCTCAAGATAAAGGGACAGAAGACGATCTATGCCCTTGCAGGACACTAAGAATTGCACAAAACATATATTTATTGTGCATTATTCTTCAAAAAACTTGCACAAACGAGAGAATTGTGTTACCTTTGCAGCCGATTTTAACCAATTTAAGGTAAAAAATGAAAAAAACAGCACTTATTTTGATGGCTTTTGCCACAGTTAGTAACGCATTTGCAGGTGGTCTCTTGACCAACACCAACCAGAATGCAGCCTTCGTCCGCAACTTCGCTCAGGAAGGTAAGATTGACTTAACCAGTATCTATGCCAACCCTGCCGGCGGCGCTTTCCTTGAGAACGGATGGCACTTGAGCCTCAACAACCAGTCGGCTTTCCAGCGCCGCAACATCGAGACGACGTTCCCGCTCTTCCAATTGAACGAGGAGAATCACGACAAAACGCATCTGTTCGAGGGCAAGGCCACAGCTCCTGCCATTCCCTCTTTCACGGTTTCCTATAATAGAGACAAGTGGAGCCTTTCTGCTCACTTTGCCATCAGCGGCGGTGGCGGCAAGTGCGAGTTCGACAGAGGACTCGGTTCCTTCGAAGCTCTCTATAGCGGCAGGCTTTTCGGAGAAGTGCCTTTAGCAGTCAATGCAAAGCTTCCCGGGCAGGTCAAGGCAGGTCTAATCTCCGCTGGTGTACCTGAGCCTTACGCTACAGGACTTGCCGGCACAGGCACTTACAGCAGCCGTCTGACGGGCTATGACCTGGATGCCTACATGCGTGGACGCAGCTACTACTTCGGACTTCAGATAGGCGGCACCTACAAAATCCTTGACAATCTGTCTGCCTTCGTTGGCATTCGCGGTCTCTATGCCTCTTGCAACTACAATGGCTACGTGCAGGACATCAGTGCCAGCTACAGCTATCAGTACAACGTGCCTGCCAACCCGGCAGCTGGCTTCCCTGGCACAAGCGGTAGCGGCAACGGCAGGGAAAGCCTCTCCGACTATTCGCTTTCCCTGAATTGCGACCAGACGGGCTTCGGCGTGACACCCATCATCGGCCTCGACTGGAAGATAAACAATCATTGGAACATGTCTGCCAAGTACGAGTTCTGCACCAAGATTAACTTGAAGAACAAGAGTGAGATGAACCACTTTGCTCAAGCTCAGGCTGCAGACCCCACCAGTCCTCTCTCCCAGTTCAAGGATGGCGAGAAGGTTCGCGAGGACGTTCCTGCACTCTTGGCGCTTGGCATTGAGTACTCTCCCATCGAGAAGCTGCGCCTGGACGCTGCCTACCACCAGTTCTTCGACAAGGACTCCAAGAAGTATGGCGGCAAGCAAAAGCTCATCGACCACAATACTCATGAGTTCATCCTTGGCGCGGAGTACGACCTCAGCAAGGTTGTCACCATCTCCGGTTCTTGGGAAATCACGCGCTATGGCTTGAACGACGCATACATGAACGACCTCTCGTTCAACCTCTCAAACTACATGTTCGGCGGCGGTGTGCGCGTTCATGCCACGAAGAAGCTCAGCATCGACCTTGGCTACATGTGCACGTTCTACAACAGCCGCGATGTGACGACAATGACTGCCGCAGGTCCTAAGGTTGACCACTACGACCGCAAGAACCACACCTTCGGCATCGGCTTCAACATCGACTTTTAAGAGTGTGAGGGTTTATAGTTGAAGATTGAAGATAGAAAGATTGAAAATTGATAATTGAAGATTGATAATTGAAATGCCGCTCGGGAAATCTCGGGCGGCTTTTTTGTGTAGATTCCAAACGACACACTTATAAATTCCAAACGACACACTAGTAAATTGCAAACGACACGTTAGTAGTTTGCCAACGACACGAGGGTAGCTGGATTCAACCGCGTGTTTACTTCACCAAAATCCCGTCTGTTCCTGCCCCCAGACGGCTTTTTTGTTTTTTTACGAACCGCTCTGCAAAATAATTCCTCATTCTTCTTTCTAAATTCTTATTTTATTCGTATCTTTGCACCCCAAAAGAAATGTTGCATTATAAATAATGTATTATAGATAACGTAAAAGCACTATATGAGCAAGAAATTCACCGAACGCAACAAGCTCAACCTGAGTGACGTAAACAAAGAAGTGCTCCAGCAATGGGACAACGAAGATGTCTTCCATTCAAGTATATCCGAAAGAGAGGGCTGTCCCTCGTTTGTCTTCTACGAAGGACCTCCATCAGCTAACGGACATCCCGGCATTCATCACGTCCTGGCTCGCAGCATCAAGGACACTTTCTGCCGCTTCAAGACGATGAAGGGCTACCAAGTGAAGCGTAAAGCAGGATGGGATACACACGGACTTCCCGTCGAACTTGGTGTAGAAAAAGAGCTTGGCATCACGAAGGAAGATATCGGAAAGAGCATCAGCATCGAGGAGTACAACCAGAAGTGCCGCGAGAACGTGATGATGTACACCAGCGAGTGGGCCGACCTTAGCCACAAAATGGGTTACTGGGTCGATATGGAACACCCCTACATCACCTACGACAACAAGTACATCGAGACACTTTGGTGGCTCCTGAAGCAGCTCTACCAGAAGGACCTTCTCTATAAAGGCTACACCATCCAGCCGTATTCTCCAGCCGCAGGAACAGGCCTGTCGAGCCACGAACTCAACCAGCCCGGCTGCTACAGGGATGTAAAGGACACAACGGTTACGGCTCAGTTTAAGGTTACTCAGAATAATTCGAATATTCCAAACACCCAGAACACTCCGATATATGTTTTGGCTTGGACGACAACGCCTTGGACCTTGCCCTCGAACACAGCCCTCTGCGTTGGCCCTAAGATTGATTATGTTGCCGTCAAAGGCAGCAATCCCTATACTAACGAGGAAGCCATATACATTCTCGCCGAAGCACGACTCTCTGCTTACTTCCAGGCGGAAGAAGGTAAAGAGCTCGAGATTCTTTGGCGAGGCAAAGGAACTGACCTCGTTGGCTTGAAGTACGAACAACTCTTCCCTTGGGTGAAGCCTTGCGCACTTGAGGACGGTAAAGTCGTCGATAAGAGTGCAGAAGCCTTCCGCGTCATCCCTGGCGATTATGTCACTACGGAAGACGGTACTGGCATTGTACACATCGCTCCTACCTTTGGTGCCGACGACGCCAAGGTGGCAAAGGATGCAGGCATTCCCAGCCTCTTCATTATCGACAAGGCAGGCGATACGCGTCCGATGGTGGATTTCACAGGCAAGTACTTCCTCAAGGAAGATATGGACGAGAGCTTCCGCAAACTCTGCGTCAACGAAGAGGCTTACGCCATTCACGAGGGCGACTTCGTGAAGAATGCATACGACCCGAAGTTCAACGAAGGTGGCAAGTACGACGAGAAGGCTGCGGCAAAGGAGATGGACCTCAACGTGAAGATGTGCATTGAGATGAAGGACGAAGGAACGGCCTTCAAAATAGAGAAGCACATCCACAACTATCCCCATTGCTGGCGAACAGACAAGCCTGTCCTCTACTACCCTCTCGACTCCTGGTTCATCCGTTCGTCGGCCGCTAAGGAGCGCATGATGGAACTCAACAACACCATTCTATGGAAGCCCGAAAGCACCGGTACAGGTCGCTTCGGTAAGTGGCTCGAGAACCTCAACGACTGGAACCTCAGTCGCTCCCGTTATTGGGGCACGCCGCTTCCAATATGGCGCAACAAGGATACTCGCGAAGAGATTTGCATCGGCTCCGTAGAAGAGCTGTACAACGAGATAGAGAAGGCAGTAACTGCCGGCGTGATGCCCAGCAATCCTCTCAAGGAAAAAGGCTTCGTGCCTGGCGACATGAGTCAGGAGAACTACGACCGCATCGACCTTCACCGCCCCTACGTCGACCAGATTTGGCTCGTCGGCAAGAGTGGCGCAGTATTGAAGCGCGAACTTGACCTCATCGATGTTTGGTTCGATTCTGGTGCTATGCCTTACGCTCAGATACACTATCCCTTCGAAAACAAAGAGCTGCTCGACAAGGGAATCGTCTTCCCTGCCGACTTCATTGCAGAAGGCGTGGACCAGACACGCGGCTGGTTCTATACTTTGCACGCCATTGCCACAATGGTCTTCGATAGCGTAAGCTACAAGGCCGTCATCAGTAACGGTCTCGTGCTCGACAAGAACGGTATGAAGATGTCGAAGCGTCTTGGCAATGCCGTCGACCCGTTCGGTGCCATCGAGAAGTACGGTAGCGACGCCGTGCGCTGGTATATGATAACGAACAGCGCGCCGTGGGACAATCTTAAGTTCGACGAGGAAGGCGTGCAGGAAGTAAGCCGCACATTCTTCGGCAAGCTCTTCCAGACATATTCCTTCTTAACAATGTACGCAAATGTTGATGGCTGGAGCTACGAGGAGCCTGATGTGCCCATGAACGAACGTCCCGAGATGGACCGCTGGATACTCTCTTGCCTGAACAGCCTTATTCGCGAGGTTGAGCAATGTTACGAGGATTACGAGCCCACAAGAGCAGGACGTCTCATTCAGACCTTCGTGGTCGATAATGTCAGCAACTGGTTTGTTCGTCTCTCGAAGAAGCGTTTCTGGGGCTCTGCCATGAGTCTCGACAAGCTGAGTGCTTATCAGACACTCTACACTTGCCTTGAGACCGTTGCCCGACTGATGGCTCCCATCGCTCCCTACTATGCCGACCGCCTCTGGAGAGACCTGAACGATGCGACTGGCAAGGGTGAGACAAAGAGCGTCCATTTGGCAAAGTTCCCCATTGCAGACGATGCAAAGATTGACATCGAGCAGGAACAGCGCATGGCTCTCGCTCAGCAGGTTACGAGCATGATACTCTCACTCCGCAAGAAGGAGCAGATTGTTGTGAAGCAACCGCTTCAGCGCATCGCCATCCCTGCCACAAGTGCAGAACAGCAACAGCGCATCCAGGCCATGCAGCAGCTCATCCTCGACGAAGTAAACGTCAAGGAGCTCGAGTTCGTTGAGGCAGAGGGAATGCTCGTCAAACAAGTGAAGTGTAACTTCCGCACGATGGGCAAGAAGTTCGGCAAGCTGATGAAGAGCGTCAACGCAGCTGTTCTCGCCATGAGTCAGGAGCAGATTGCAGAACTCGAAGCAAACGAACATCTGCCCCTCACGCTCGACACAGGCGAGCAGGTTACCGTTGACCTCGAGGACATCGAAATCTTCAGCCAAGACATCCCTGGCTGGAGCGTTGCTAACGAAGGCACGCTGACCGTTGCCCTCGACCTCACCATCACAGAAGACTTGCGCCTCGAAGGTGTTGCCCGCGAACTCATCCGCAGCATCCAGACACTTCGCAAGGACAGCGGCTTCGACATCACCGACCGAATCAAAGTCACAATTCCCGAGAACGATGACAATCGCACTTGCCTCAGCAAGTTCAGCAACTATATTGCATCACAAGTTCTTGCCGACAGCATCACGCTCGGCGCAGAGCTTTCAGTAACTAAAATATAACAAGGTAAAGATATGGAAGAAAACAAAGTAAGGTACTCCGACGAGGAGCTCGAGGAGTTCCGCCAACTCATCAACGAGAAGCTTGCAGTTGCAAAGAGCGACTACGAAATCCTCATGAAGAAGATTAATGAGAGCGGCGTAAACGACGACGAGACGCACTCCACCTATCACACCCTCGAGGAAGGCAGCGAGACGCTGAGCAAGGAGAGCCTCATGAACGAGTGCATGCGTGCCCAGAAGTTCATCACAGGCCTGCAGGCAGCACTTGTCCGCATCCAGAACAAGACCTACGGAATCTGCCGCGAGACAGGCAAGCTCATTCCGAAGGAACGCCTTCGTGCCGTTCCTCACGCCACACTCTCTATCGAAGCAAAGCAAGCCAGAGACAAGAAGAAGTAAATGACTCGCAAGCAAGCACAAGCACTGACCTCTGCTGCCCTTGCTGTGGGTATTGTCTGCATCGACCAAGTCATAAAGGTTGTGGTCAAGACAGGTATGTATCTGCATCAGAGCATCCATGTGACAGACTGGTTCCAGATTCTCTTTACAGAGAACGACGGAATGGCATTCGGTATGGAAGTACTTCCCAAGTGGTTCCTCACTTCGTTTCGTATCGCAGCAGTCGTTTTCCTCATTTGGTACATCTTTCGACAGATCAAGCGAGGCATCAGCTGGGGCTTACTTGTTTGCCTGACCATGATAACAGCCGGAGCAGCTGGCAACATTTTCGACTGCATGTTCTACGGAATGATATTCAACAACCCGCCTGCTCCAATGATAGCAGAGTTCGTTCCTTGGGGCACAGGATACGGACAGATGATGCTTGGGCGAGTAGTTGATATGTTCTACTTTCCGCTTGTAGAATGGGACTGGCCTGCAAGCCTGCCCTATATCGGCGGCGAACACTTCATCTTCTTCAGCCCCATTTTCAACTTCGCCGATGCCAGCATCTCATGCGGCGTCATAGCACTCATCATCTTCTTCAACCAGAAAGTGTTTAGATGAAACTTCGCCCCTTCTACCTCATCTTGCTTACGTCTTACATCCTGCTTGCCTGCTCCCCTTCTCTACCGAGCGGTATTATGGATGAGGACGACATGACAGATGTGTTAGTTGATTTCCATCTTGCACAAGGAATGGCAGAAGCACAAGGCGAAAACATCGACGTCAACAGATACAAATACATTCAGGCAGTCTTCAAGAAGCATCGCATTACAGAGGCCGAGTTTGACTCTTCGATGATTTATTGGAGCGGTCGTGCTGAGGACTTCACTCACATATATGATAATGTAGTCACTCGCGTACAGGCTCAAGCAGAACGCATGGGACTTGAGTTGGCAGCCAACAACCAAGACCAGTTTGCTTCGCTAACAAACGAAGGCGATACTGCTAACATATGGCTCGGTAAAGACTTTGCTTGCATCACGGCAAATCCTGTGCAATGCGTCTATTCCTTCACAATGAAGGCTGATACCACCTTCCGTATTGGCGACAGCTTTATTTGGCGCTTCAATACGAAGTATGTCGGACGCTCAATGAACAACGAAGCCATTGCTTTACTTACTTTTTATTATGACGGGGACACCACTGCTTGCGTAACAGATTTGCTGAGAACAAGAGAGAAAAACGAGATACGCCATACTCCTGGACGTACCCTCGACAGCCTCAACCTTCGTTCCATTACTGGCTTCATCTACTTGCCTCTCATCAAAGGCGCTGACCAACCAAAACCTTTGTTAGTTAGCCAGATGCAACTCATCAGGATGCACAAGAAGCAACCCATTGCTCCCAAACTTCCTGTCGACACCCTTCGCAGAGACACTCTCCAAGTCGATACTGCTCCAAAGCAGAAAGAACGCCTGACACCTCTGCAAGTGCGTGAGAGTCAACCGAAAGAGCGCAAGATACACGTCACGAAGGAGAACCCGAATCCTATCCGTCCACAAAAGGGCATACCTCAGCGTACTAACCGCCGTCGAGGTCGTTGATAATGAAACATGAAACGAGCTTATCACGACATCCTCTTGCCTGACGGAACAGTGCAAAAAGGGCCAATCGTTGTTGAAACAGACAAATACGGTCGCATCATCAATTGGCACAAACTCGAAAAGGAAGAGCCTTTTACTGAGTGGATAGGCGGAACATACAAAGCCACCTGATTACTTTGCAACTCACAACGTGTCGAATTGAACATCACAACGTGTCGAGTTGAACATCACAACGTGTCGAATTGAACATCACAACGTGTCGAATTGAACATCACAACGTGTCGAGTTGAACATCACAACGTGTCGAGTTGAACATCACAACGTGTTAAGTCAACTACTATGTTCGCACACGTTGCAAAAAAATTTCTGTTGCCAATGTAAATAGAACATTATACAGTTCGTCAGACACTACTTTCTTCTACTTCTCTTGCAGGTGAGCATTTTTTTTTGTAATTTTGTACTCGCTATGCAAAGACACACATACATTATTATATATATATACCTTGCGACTCTGCTCTTTTCGTGCAACGGCGGACAAACGGCATTGCTCGATGAGCAGGGTGACACGCTGCAATTACATTATGCTAAGAACCTGACAATTGTAACCTTTCCCAACCACATCGAAGTAACGATGCGCAATCCTTGGGACACCACGAATGTGCTTGGAAAATATGTCTTATATGAAGAATTAAACCCTTCAAGGTTCAAGGATCAAGGATCAAGATTCAAGGTTCCCCTTGAGCACGCTGCCGTTTTTAGCTCAGTCCATTGTGCCTTAGTTCACGAGCTTCATGCAGACGAGGCAGTTGGCGGCATTTGCGACTTTGAATTCTTCAACTTGCCATATTACAAGAAAGCTGTTCGCGAAGGACGTATCGTCAATCTTGGCAACAGCATGCAGCCCAGCCTGGAAAAAATGATTGACCTCAGTCCGGATGCTCTTCTGCCCAGTCCTTTCGAAAACAGTGGTGGCTTGGGACGCATCGAGCGACTCGGTATTCCCATTATCTGGTGTGCCGATTACATGGAACATACACCTCTTGGACGTGCTGAATGGATTCGTTTTTATGGTCGTCTGTTCGGTCGAGCCGAGGAGGCCGATAGTATTTTCGAAGCCGTAGAGAGTCGTTATCTCGAACTCTGCACTTTAGCCAAGAATACGAAGACAAAGCCGCGACTCCTGCCAGAGATGCCTTGGAGCGGTCAGTGGACATTACCCGGCTCGGAAAGCAGCTCGACCAGACTCTACGAAGATGCCGGAGCGCAGTATCTTTTTGCCGACCTCGAAGGGGCAGGAGGCATTCCTCTAAGCACGGAAAAGGTTGTGGATAAAGGCGTCGAGGCCGACATTTGGATTATCAAGCACCACGGACCTCTCGACCGCAAGCAGATGAACTCAGATACCCCTTTGCTAGCCAACATCAAGGCGCCAATCTGGTGGTGCGACACCTCGACTACCCTACTCTATGAAGAGACACCTTTCCACCCAGAACGTCTGCTCGAGAACCTTATCGCAATCCTGCATCCGGAACTTGGAATCAAACCTGAAAATGAATACTTTAAGAAATTAACAACTAGATAACACATATCGTTAAAATGAAAAGATTGCTAAATATCTTATTGCTTCTGATGGGGCTACAGGCTGCCAATGCTCAAGCTTCTACTTGCTGTGAGCTCATATCAGGTGAAGTCAAGCTGATTGTTGATTCTGTCTCGCCAACGAAATTCAATATCTACATCGAAGCTTTCGGTAAGCAGATGAATGCCGACGCGTCTCACAACCCTACACTTATGCTCGACTGTGCCGGAAGCATACGTTATGTAGCTTATAACGCCTACGAAAAAGATGATGAAGTTCTAATCCTCACAGCCGACGTACCCATCTCAGCTAAGGTGAGTTTCTTGGTGACCGACACGTTTGAATCAGTCGGCAATGGAGCTTTCACACTTTCACGAAGTATAAACGTGACAAACAAAGGAACGTCAACATCTTCGGAGGGCTTCTATTCATCATTTGGCATCATGCCCGACACGCAGAACGAACTCCTCGACTACGACTATTTCCTGCCTTCGGTACTGTATAGCAGCTACTTCACCGAAGCAGGAAACATTCCTTCAGGTATCCCTACGGCCTCGAGCACAAGCATTCAGTATCGTGATGACCGCACACCTCTGCCCGTTATCATGATGAGACAAAAGGAGACGGGACTGACTCTAACACTCGTAGAGACTAATTCGCCTTGCACAACTATCTTAACAGATGCTCTCAACAATACCGAGACGAGCAGCGAGTATCAGTATGGCGGTACGGGAATCGTAAAGAGGAGCAACACTAATGCTTTCGCGGCTGTAGTCACCTACCCAGGTAGTGACGAGAGAAGCGGCGGGTTAGGCGTACGTAGGCATCCTGTCTCAGATGGCTTTTCGGATCACAACTATAGCGTCTATTTCCAGTTGAGCGAAACCGAAAACTATGCTTCTGCCGTGAAGACAGCATGGGATAAAGCCGTTGAGCTCTACAATCCAAAAATCTACACCATTGACCAACAGCACGCTTTTGACGCCATCCTTGCCTCGCTCAACTATTACTACCTCTCTCCTACTGGCGATTCATATTTCGACTATAACGTCAAGCAACCCGGCTTTCCCTGGAGCGTCAAGCTTAGTGACTTCTCGCTCGACGCCACAACTTACGAAATTGGTTTCGTCGGAATGCAAACCGAAGCAGGCTATGCACTCTTTCACGAAGGCTTGCTCACCAATAACTCCAAGTACAGGGATCATGGCACAAAGGTTCTCAACTTCTGGGCAAGCAAATGCCTTTCAAACCTCGGATTCCCCAAAAGCCGTTTCTATAGTATCTCTGGACAATGGGACAACGCCGTCACTACTTTGCGACAAGCCTGCACTGGGATGAGCGCCTTACTAAACGCTTGGTGCTTCGCAAAGAAACACGGAGAGTCGCATTCAACATGGTTGACCGCTTGCAAACGCTTCGGCCAATGGCTGCTAAAGAATCAAAACGAAGATGGCAGTTACTTTATGGAATACAATCCGATGACAATAAGCGGCGGCAAACATCCAGTAACAAAGGACAACAAGCACCTGACCATCTGCAGCATTCGATATCTCGTTGAGCTCTATCTCGCAACGGATGAAGAAGCTTATAAGGAAGCGGCCATGCGAGCTGCAGAGTTTTGCTACGAGAACATCCACAAGCAATATGCTTATGTTGCCTGCATCATTGACAATCCCCAAACAATCGATTCAGAAAGCGGACAACAAGCTTTGCAGTCCTTCCTCTCGATGTATGACCTGACGAAAGACGAGAAGTGGCTCGAAGCAGCAAAGCAAGCGGCAACTTATACAGAGTCGTGGGTCTACATGCATGAGATTCCTGTCGAGAACGACCAAACGGGAGAAACGGATTGGCCAAAGGACAGAAGCGTCGTTGGTCAGCACATCCTAACCGTCGGACAGCCAGCTTGCGACCTTGGCTTCGCTTGGTCGTCGTTCTGCCTCTACAGACTTTATCTCTATACAGGAGACGAACACTATCTGTTGGCAGCTCGCATTTCGGCTCACAACAGCAAGCAATCCATGAACCTCGGTCAAGAGTTTTATCCAGAACAGCCTGAAGGATTGCAACAGGAAGCGTGCACACTTCGCTCTGCCTGGAAGTGTCCACGTCGCACAAACTCAATCATGGAGGCTTTGACGTGGAACTTTGCAGCTCATCTCGACCCAATGATTCGCTTCCAAGATGCTTTCGGCTCGGTTGATATCGAAGCAATCGAGCAGATGCCAAAGGAGGAAGTCCTGCAAATGAACGAGCGCTATTCCTTCGTTCAACAGTCGGATTATGGTCAGATTATTGATGGCATCAAGACGAGAGAAACTTCATTATCTTCTCCGAGATACTTTAATTTGCAGGGCCAACAACTGTCTTCGCCTGCGAAATCTGGCATCTCAATTATTGCGAGCAAAGACAAAGCTTTCAAGATAATGAATAAATAAGATGAAGCTAAAAAGATGAAAGACAAATACAAATTGAAGCTACTTGCCGTCTTGATGGTGCTTCTCTCCATCGCAAATGTGCTATGGGGTTCACTCGACATTCCTATAAAGGACGTGTGGCAGATTCTTTGCGGAAACGAAATTGAAGGACATCCTGCGTGGAGCATCATTGTGCTACAAGGACGTGTGCCCCAGATGCTGACAGCTTTGCTTACTGGAACAGCTCTCGGCACCTGCGGTTTGCTTTTGCAAACGGCTTTCCGCAATCCTCTTGCAGGTCCGTCAATCCTCGGCATTGACTCTGGAGCAAACCTCGGCGTAGCCATCGTGCTGCTTCTGCTTGGAGGAACGGCTTCCATCGGCAGCTTGACAATTGGCGGACACTTGCTTGTCGTCGTTGCAGCAATGGTTGGAGCTCTTACCATCATGGCTTTGCTGATGCTTCTGAGCAGGCTTCTTCGCAGTCAAGTAATGCTTCTCATCACGGGTGTCATCATCAGCTATGTGACCGGAAGCGTGATACAGCTCCTCAATTACTCTGCTACGGAACAAGGCGTCCACAGCTTCGTAATTTGGGGGATGGGCAACTTCGCCTCAGTCGGTATTGAGAGGCTGCCCATATTCTGTACCCTCTCATGCATAGGACTATTGCTTGCTCTGCTTCTTATCAAACCCCTCGACGCACTTCTTCTCGGCGACCGTTATGCTGAGAACTTAGGCATCAGGATTGGCAGAGTCAGGCAAATGTTATTGCTCGTCACGGGTTTGCTCACCGCAACGACAACCGCTTTCTGCGGACCCATTTCTTTCATCGGCTTGGCGGTGCCTCATTTGGCTCGACTAACCCTCGGCACTTCGTACCACAGAATGTTGATGCCTGCCACGATGCTTATCGGAGCTAACCTGGCACTGGCCTGCAACCTGCTGAGCACCCTACCTCGCGACGGCAGCATCATCCCAATCAGCGTCATCACGCCACTCATCGGAGCTCCCGTCGTCTTACACGTAATTCTCAAAAACAAAGCCTCATGAATAAGCGATTATTATTTCTCGTCATTGCTGCATTAAGTTTGAATACAGCAGCCGAAGTCAATTACCAAGTCATTCCTTTACCTCA
>Ga0256407_10006387_pt1 | contig 18221 bp, 18 predicted proteins | sample RumenRJG_04DNA_FD_193489 | JGI IMG/M metagenome (GOLD analysis project Ga0256407, IMG submission 193489) | Bovine rumen microbial communities from Lethbridge, Alberta, Canada - RJG_04 | ecosystem: Host-associated > Mammals > Digestive system > Stomach > Rumen | place: Canada: Alberta...
TTCAGCAGCCAGTAGATTCATCGGCATTAACATTACCGCTAAGATAAGCAATATTGACTTGATGCGATTCATTTATTATTCTTTAATGTAGTTTTATATTTCGTTTATAATCAAAGAGTTATTGTCGGTTGGTTATGCGTGAGAAATAAATGCTATGATAAGCCACCATTACGAGATAAAAGATCATAAATACCAACACATATGGTAGCATAGCAGCTCGACCTACAACCAAGAAGACAATAAAGAGGGTAAAGAGAGCCATCAGCATGCGGAAGCCGGAGACAACACTATATAAAGTGGTGACAGAGTCTTTATGTTTCCGAACAACCCATCTCCAAAGAACAGCAAACCCCAACAGGAAAATTAAGGAAAAACCCGTACTTACCCAAATGGGAGACATTAACTGCCATTCTGGACGAAGAGTGGCGACAAGAATACTCATCAGCCATAACACTATAATGAGCATCAGGCCAATTCCCGCATAGCGTCTAGCTATCTTATCCTCATCAATCATACTTCCACGCAGACGTTAACTTCATTCTTCTGAACCGACACGAAACCACCTCTTACATTTAATGAAAAAGGACCTTCCGCCGTAACATAAGTTACTTTGCCCTTTTCCAGAGAAGAGATAATAGGTGCATGATCAACAAGAATTTCAAATTCGCCAGCTGTACCGGGTACAGTCACGCTTTGCACCTCTCCGTTGAAGACGATTTTTTCAGGTGAAACGATTTTGAGTCTAAGCATAAACCTTTATATTACCTGTCAACTCTTTGCATTTAACCCTTAGCAGCCTCCATCAGCTTCTTACCCTTCTCGATAGCATCTTCAATAGTACCAACGTTCAGGAATGCCTGCTCAGGCAAATAATCAACTTCACCTGACATGATCATATTGAAGCCCTTAATCGTATCTTCAATAGAAACCATCACGCCTGGCAGTCCAGTGAACTGAGATGCGACCGTAAATGGTTGAGAAAGGAAGCGCTGAACGCGACGTGCACGGTTCACAGTCAGCTTATCCTCATCAGACAATTCATCCATACCCAGAATTGCGATGATATCCTGCAACTCATTATACTTCTGAAGAATCTGCTTCACACGCTGAGCGCACTCATAGTGAGCCTTACCTACAATCAGCGGATCAAGGATACGTGAGGTAGATGCTAACGGGTCAACGGCCGGATAAATACCCAACTCCGTAATCTTACGTGAAAGCACCGTAGTAGCATCGAGGTGAGTAAACGTCGTAGCAGGTGCAGGGTCAGTCAAGTCATCAGCAGGCACATAAACGGCCTGTACAGATGTGATAGAACCCTTTCTCGTTGAAGTGATTCGCTCCTGCATAGCACCCATTTCACTTGCCAGCGTAGGCTGATAACCTACGGCTGAAGGCATACGGCCCAACAGAGCTGATACCTCAGAACCAGCCTGTGTGAAACGGAAAATGTTATCGATGAAGAACAGGATGTCCGACGCTCCTCCGTCTTCACTTCCGCCATCACGGAAGGATTCGGCAACCGTCAGACCAGAAAGTGCCACAGAAGAACGTGCTCCAGGAGGCTCATTCATCTGTCCATAGACAAGTGTGGCCTGACTCTTCTTCAACTCTTCCGGGTCAACAAGCGAGAGATCCCATTTGCCTTCATCCATAGCCTTGCGGAACTTTTCACCATAGCGTACTACGCCAGACTCAATCATTTCACGGATAAGGTCGTTACCCTCACGGGTACGCTCTCCCACTCCGGCAAATACCGAGAATCCGTTGTGGCCTTTTGCGATGTTGTTGATAAGCTCCATGATCAACACGGTCTTACCCACACCAGCACCACCGAAGAGTCCGATCTTTCCACCCTTCATGTAAGGCTCCAACAAGTCAATCACCTTGATACCTGTGGTCAGGATCTCTTTCTGGGTGCTGAGTTCCTCAAACTTAGGTGCCTCGCGATGGATGGGGAATCCGCCCTCCATGTCTAGTTGTTCCATACCGTCGATAGGCTGACCGATAACGTTCAGCATACGACCTTTAATCTGGTTGCCGACAGGCATCAGAATTGGCGAGCCTGTTGATACGGCTTCGATTCCACGTTGCAGGCCGTCGGTGTTGTCCATAGCCACACAGCGAACAGTATCCTCACCAATGTGCTGCTGCACTTCGATAACGATCTCACTGCCGTTAGGACGCTTCACTTTCAAAGCCTCATGGATTTTTGGCAACACTTTCTCCGCTTCTTTGCCCTCTGTATCGAAATAAACATCGATAACCGGACCAATAATCTGGGAGATGTGCCCCGTAATTTGTGTCATAAGCTAATTATTTAAGATGTGTAATTGCTATTAGTGAACGCAAAATTAAGAAAAATATTCGATAACAGCAAACTTTTCTTGAAAAAAAACCAATCATATTGCAAAATAAAAATTTTTATGGTAAAATGCGCCAAGGCTTTGCTTAAATGACATTCTTACGTTGTATAAATGGCATTCTTACGTTGCTTAAATGGCATTCTTGCGATGCTTAAATGGCATTCTTGCAAAAGGGATTTTGAATAAATATTCACAACCGAAAATCACCCAATCGAATCAATTTTGTCTTGAAAGTCAGACGGGCTTTCAAATCCATCTTAAAATTTGATGGAATTCTTATTCAAAAAAATGTTCAAACATGCTTAATAGAACGGATTGCAATCCGGTTCGATTCACAAACTTACTGATTATCAACAATATACAAAATAACCGATTACACGATTACAGGATTACACCTCATTTTTTGAATACCCACTTCTCAAACCGTATATCTATACGTATTTGTATATTATTATACATATATTTATATACATATATAAGTATAAAAATAGTAATGAGATTAAGAGGATGGCTCAAAAATTAGGGTGTAATCCTGTAATCCTGTAATCGCTTGCCGTTCTTCAAGCCTCTTGAATAGCACTTAACGTATTTTGACTAAAGCAGATGATTTTTATTATCACGGAATGAAAATAAAGTCCCTTTCATTTCGATATGTGAGAAAAAAGGTGTAACTTTGCACCCTAAATATAATAAGGAATAAGGATAATATGAGTAAAGATCAAAATACAAATTCATTCTCGATGATAGCCGATTATGACGGTGACATTGTTAGGCTTTTCGAAGGAGGAGAAGATGGTGAATATTCAATCTTAGCAACACGGAACTTGGTTCTTTTCCCTGCAGTAGTGACCCCCATCCTGATCGGGCGCCAGCAGAGCCTGAATCTTATTAAGCGATTAGAGAAGAAACCAGACACATTATTCTGTGTGTTTTGCCAGAAAAAGCAGGAAGTGGACAATCCCACTTTCAAGGATTTATATGAAATAGGCGTTTTTGCAAGAATTGTGCGTGTACTGGATTTGCCAGGTAACGACGGGAATGTTTCAGTTATTGTTCAAGGTCTAGGCCGATGCAAACTGGAACAGCTAACTTCAACACGTCCGTATTTAAAAGGTCTGGTGAAGAATATCTCAGAAGGTGTACCCAAGGCCAAGGATATGGAATTCGCCATGGCTTTGGAAGATTTCCGCCAAACGGCTATTGAGTATGTGAAAAAGAACGAGGATATGCCCAATGAGGCTGAATTTGCCATTCAGAACATCAGCAATGGGATTGTCCGCGTGAATTTCGTATGCTCCTCAATGCCTTTTACTGTTCAGGAAAAAATCCAGCTACTCAGTTGTGAGGAAGGAAAAGAACGTCTGTTTGCAGCTCTCAAGCTGTTGCACCGCGACATCCAGTTCATGGAACTGAAACAGGATATCCGCTCTCGTACCCGTGAAGATCTTGACGAGCAGCAAAGGGAATATTTCCTTCAGCAGCAAATCAAGAACATCAAGGAAGAGTTAGGTAATGGTGAGGGTTCTCCTGAGCGAAAGGAGCTGCTTGAGAAAGCAATGACCCGTAAATGGAATGAAGACGTAAAGAAAACGTTCTATAAGGAGCTTGACAAGTTAGACACGCTTAACCCCCAGGGACCGGAATACAGCGTACAACTGAACTATCTACAGACCATGGTAAGCCTGCCTTGGAATGAATACACAAACGATGATCTTGACCTGAAGCGTGCTCAACGTGTGCTTGACAAAGACCACTACGGTATGGAAAAGGTAAAGGAGCGTATTCTGGAATATATGGCTGTGCTGCATCTCAGAGGCGATCTGAAGAGTCCAATCATTTGTCTCTACGGTCCTCCGGGCGTTGGTAAGACCTCACTTGGCAAGTCGATAGCTGCTTCCATGAAGCGCAAATATGTGCGTATTTCTCTTGGCGGATTGCATGATGAGAGTGAAATTCGCGGACACCGTCGCACCTATGTGGGAGCTATGCCCGGACGTATCATCAAAAGTATTCAGAAGGCCGGTTCCAGCAATCCCGTATTCATTCTTGACGAGATTGACAAGGTGACACAGCAGACCATCAATGGCGACCCCTCTTCTGCTATGCTGGAGGTGCTCGACCCTGAACAGAACTCTGCTTTCCACGACAACTATCTGGATGTGGATTACGATTTGTCGAAGGTAATGTTCATTGCAACCGCTAATGACCTGAATACCATTCCCCGTCCCTTGCTCGACCGTATGGAAGTAATCGAGGTGAGTGGTTATATTACCGAGGAAAAAATCGAGATTGCCAAGCGGCATCTCATTCCAAAGGTGAAGGAGAACACGGGCTTGGATAAAGACAAGAAACTTGCGTTCAACAAGGCTGCCATCGAAAAGATTATTGAGCAATATACCCGTGAAAGCGGTGTTCGTCAGTTGGAAAAGCAGATTGATAAGGCTATGCGCAAACTGGCCTTGAAGAAAGCGACCGATGGCACTCTTCCTTACGAAAAGATAACACCTGAAGTCTTGGAAGACCTTCTGGGCAATCCCCCATTCTATCGGGACATTTATCAGGGAAACGAATATGCTGGCGTGGTGACAGGTTTGGCATGGACTTCCGTAGGTGGCGAAATTCTCTTTATCGAGACCTCTTTATCAAAGGGAAAGGGTTCTAAACTCACTTTAACGGGTAATTTGGGTGATGTGATGAAGGAAAGTGCTGTACTGGCGCTGGAATACGTGAAGGCACATGCAGAACGGCTCAACATTGACTATCGCATCTTTGACAACTATAACATTCACATTCATGTACCCGAGGGTGCCACTCCTAAGGATGGTCCTTCGGCTGGTATTACTATTGCCACTTCGATTGCCTCTGCTCTTACACAGCGTAAGGTTCGCAACAACACGGCCATGACTGGTGAAATCACTTTGCGTGGCAAAGTATTGCCCGTAGGTGGTATTAAGGAGAAAATCCTGGCAGCCAAACGTGCAGGTATTACTGATATCATCATGTGCCGTGACAATAAAAAGGATATTGATGAGATTCCTGAGGTGTATCTGAAAGGTGTTGATTTCCACTACGTGGAGAATGTTCAAGATGTATGGGACTTTGCCCTTACCAATGAAATCGTGAAGAACCCCATTCCTTTTGAGATTGAAGACACAAAGAAATGACTTTCGAACTTCAACATACTGATCCGGCAAGTGATGCCCGTACAGGACTGATTACAACAGCTCACGGGCAAATACAAACGCCTATCTTCATGCCTGTTGGAACGGTGGGCTCTGTAAAAGGCGTACATTTTTCTGAACTGCGTGAACAGATCAAAGCCCAGATTATACTGGGAAACACCTATCATCTCTACTTGAGACCAGGACTTGATATTATCCGCAAAGCTGGAGGACTTCATCAGTTCAATACCTGGGACCGTCCGATTCTGACTGATTCAGGAGGCTTCCAAGTGTTTTCTCTGACAGGAATCAGGAAGATTCGTGAAGAAGGTTGTGAGTTCCGTTCACATATTGACGGTTCGAAGCATATCTTCACTCCTGAGAATGTGATTGATACCCAGCGGATTATCGGTGCTGATATCATGATGGCCTTCGATGAATGCCCCCCAGGACAGAGTGATTATCAGTATGCCCAAAAGAGCCTCCAACTAACCCAGCGTTGGCTTGACCGATGTTTAAAGCGCTTTCAGGAGACAGAACCGCTCTATGGGTATGAGCAAAGCCTCTTCCCTATTGTGCAGGGGTGCACCTATAAAGATCTCCGGCAAGATGCCGCAAAATACATCGCTGACAAAGGTGCCGATGGAAATGCCATTGGAGGGTTGGCGGTAGGAGAACCTACTGAGGTGATGTACGATATGATAGAAGTGGTGAATGCTATTTTACCAAAGGATAAACCACGATATCTGATGGGCGTAGGCACTCCCCAAAATATATTGGAGGCTATTGAACGGGGCGTGGATATGTTCGATTGTGTGATGCCTACCCGTAACGGTCGCAATGCCATGCTCTTCACTTATGAAGGTACGATGAACATGCGTAACAAGAAATGGGAAGACGACTTCTCCCCTATTGATGCTGACGGCTGTTATATCGACAAGATACATACAAAGGCCTACCTCCATCATCTTTTCAAGGCTCAGGAGTTATTAGCCATGCAAATAGCAAGCATTCACAACCTTGCTTTCTATTTAAGATTGGTGGGCGATGCCCGGAAGCATATTGAAAAAGGAGACTTTGTTACGTGGAAAGCCTCGGTAATTGACAATTTAGCAAGAAGGATCTAAATGGAATACAGCAAGATAAGGCGCTGGCATAAGCTTCTCAAGATGAGTCGTTGGTTGAAAACACATTTCAGCTGGCTGTCTCGTACTTTTAAATGGATAGGTCGAAAATTCAAATGGTTAGCTCCTGTTTTTGCATGGTTAGGCCATAAGCTCCGCTGGCTTAATCCAAAACGTTACATCAAGACCATCGACTGGTACATCATCAAGAAGTTTCTGACTACCTATTTCTTCTCCATCGCGTTGATAATCTCCATTTCGATTGTCTTTGATGTCAATGAGAATCTGTCAAAGTTCACCGAATACAACGCACCGCTTAAGGCTATAGTATTCGACTATTACATGAACTTCATTCCATATTTCTCCAACCTGTTCTCACCTCTCTTCGTTTTCATTGCTGTCATTTTCTTTACGTCGAAGATGGCAGGAAACTCTGAAATCATCTCTATTCTGGCAGCAGGCATCAGTTTCAAACGACTCATGCGACCCTATATGATTTCAGCTGCATTTATCTCATTGCTGACTTTCTATTTGGGTTCATACGTGATTCCTAAAGGTACCGTAGTACGCCAGAATTTTGAAATGCTCTATAAAAACAAGAAACGAAATAATTCAGCAGAGAACGTACAGTTGCAGGTGGGTAAGGGGGTCATCGCCTACATACAACATTATGATAATAACATCAAACGTGGTTACGGCTTTTCTCTGGATAAATTTGAAAACAAAAAACTCGTGAGCCACATGACGGCCAACGAAATTCAATATGACACAATCTCAGATTCCAAATTTCATTGGAAAGTCAGCAGCTGGCGAGTTCGTGAGATGAAAGGTCTCCGGGAGAAGATAACAAGTGGAGCTACAAAAGACACGCTCATCTTAATGGAACCGACAGATTTGGTTTTCTCTAAAGGGCAGCAGGAAACCTTCACGAGTCCTGAACTAAAGGAATACATTAACCGACAAATAGACCGTGGTTCCAGCAATGTTGTGCAATACGAAGTGGAATACCATAAGCGGATTGCCTCTTCTTTTGCCTCTTTTATTCTGACTACCATTGGTGTTTCCCTGTCATCCCGAAAAAGGAAAGGAGGCATGGGCTTGTATCTTGGTATTGGTCTTGCCCTTAGTTTTGGTTATATCCTTCTTCAAACCATTTCTGCAACGTTTGCTATCAATGCTGGTACTCCAGCCATTCTGGCAGCATGGATTCCTAATATTGTATTTGCCGTTGTGGCTTATTTCTGCTATCGGCAGGCTCCCAATTAAAAACATTAGAATCAATTTCAATTTTTCAATTCTTTATTAATTAGTGGATTTTTATTATTTAGACTTAAATGACAATGCGCTGGATGCGCTTGACGATATGAATTTCACAACCTGTACACCCATACAGGAAAAATGTATTCCGGAGATTCTTAATGGTAAAGACGTGCTTGGCGTAGCGCAAACAGGAACGGGAAAAACAGCCGCTTATCTGTTACCTATTCTTTCAATGCTTGACGACGGAGGTTATCCCAAGGACAAGATTAATTGTATTATCATGAGCCCAACACGTGAACTGGCACAACAGATAGACCAGGCAATGCAGGGCTTCGCTTATTATATGCCCGAGGTTAATTCTGTGGCTGTTTATGGTGGAAATGATGGTAACCGTTATGACCAAGAATACCAGGCGATGAAAATGGGTGCAGATGTAATCATAGCTACACCAGGACGTTTCATAAGCCATATCACAATGGGCAATGTAGATTTGAGCCATGTCAGTTTCTTTGTACTTGATGAGGCTGATCGTATGCTTGACATGGGTTTCTCTGATGATATCCTTTCCATTGCCAAGCTATTGCCGGAGACTTGCCAAACTATTATGTTTTCGGCTACTATGCCTCAAAAGATTGAACAATTGGCCCATACTCTTCTTAAAAATCCCGTTAAAATTAAACTGGCCGTAAGTAAACCGGCAGAAAAGATCCGGCAAAAAGCATACGTGTGTCACGAGACACAAAAGACGGGAATTATGCGTCATCTCTTCAAAGAACGTGAGATGAAGCGTGTAATCGTGTTTGCAAGTTCTAAACTGAAAGTGAAGGATATTTATCATGATCTAGTCCGTATGGGAGTGAGTTGCGGTGAAATGCACTCAGACCTCACTCAGGCTGAACGTGATGCCGTGATGTACCGTTTTAAAAGTGGACAAATCGACGTATTGGTAGCTACGGATATAGTGGCAAGAGGCATTGACATTGATGATATTGCCATGGTCATCAACTATGATGTTCCACATGATGCAGAAGACTATGTGCATCGTATTGGTCGTACAGCCAGAGCCGATCGCGATGGTGAAGCCATCACACTTGTGCGCGGCTATGAGATAGCCGATTTTATGGATATTGAAAAGTTTCTGGGTAAAACTGTGGATAAAATACCTTTGCCAAAAGAGTTGGGAGAGGGACCTGAATATAAACCCATGCGCCGGAATGGTAATCGTCAACGTAACCGTGGCGGAAAAGTATATGGCAGAAAAGAGTCAAAAGTAAAACACAGTAATCATAAAAGAAGTCGTAGAAGAGGATCCGCTAATACAAACAATAATTCTAAAGATACTAACAAAAAATAAGCTTGTCTCTCGACAAGCTTATTTACATACTTACTAAAACTAAATTAACCACTAAAAAAAACTAATCCTTATTAAATGTCTTATTTGATATTGCAAAAGTACAAATTATTTGTGAGAATTCCAACTATATATGGAATTTTTTCATAATTTTAATATATCAATTTTGTAAAGTGTCCGATTCGCGAACAATAACCTTCACTTTTGCTAATCGCCTCTCTTCAATCTCTAAGATTTCGAAAAGATAATGCTTATATGACAACTTTTCGTGAACATCCGGAAAATCTCCTTTGATCTCTAAAAGAAGTCCCGCTAGCGTATCAGCATCACCTTCAACCTCGATAAATTCATCGTCATCGATATTGAGAATTCTACAGAAATCACTTAATAAAGTCTTTCCATCAAATACATAGGTATTCCTGTTCAGGCGCGTATAAGTTTTCTCTTCCTCGTCGTATTCATCATTGATTTCACCAACAATCTCTTCCAAAATATCTTCAAGGGTAACTATGCCGCTTGTTCCGCCAAATTCATCAACAACAATTGCAATGTGAACTTTGTTGTCCTGAAATTCACGCAAGAGGTCGTCTATCTTCTTTGTCTCTGGTACAAAAAACGGAGGTCTTATAAGTCCCTGCCAACGGAATGTAGAGGGTTTTGTTAAATGAGGAAGTAAGTCTTTAATATAGAGTACGCCACGGATATTATCGGAATTGTCTTGATATACAGGAATACGACTGTAGTTGTTCTCAACGATGCAATTTAACACATCGGCAAAACTGCTTTTGATATCAAGATCAACCACATCTTGGCGACTTGTCATTACCTCCTTAGCTGTTTCATCTCCAAAACGGATAATGCCTTGCAGCATGCTTTGTTCGTCTTTAATTTCATTCTTATCTGTCAGTTCCAGAGCTTGTTCCAAATCGTCCACACTCAACACATGGTTCTCCTGTGGAACTACCTTTTCAGCTAAAATTCCACTTTTCAAAAGAACATTCTCTAAAGGCCAGAACAAACGGCGACAAAAAAGTAATGGCTTTACAATACGTCGGCAGAAAGACAACGGATTCTGGCGAGCATAAATCTTGGGCATGATTTCTCCAAAGAGCAGCAACAAAAATGTCAGCAGAATCGTTATGCAAATGAACTGAAGCCACAACGCTTTACCAAAATCCACCAAATTTGCAAATACAAAATTGCTGAGCATAATGATAGTGACATTTACAAAATTGTTGGTAATAAGAATCGTAGCCAACGTACGTTCACTGTCATCACGAAGAGTCTTAATCTCAGCATCAGTAGGATTATGGTCGGGATCTAACTGATTAAGATCTTGTGGAGATAGACTGAAGAATGCAATTTCAGAGCCACTTGCGAAACCCGACATAATAAGAAGTATAGCAGCCAATACGGCTGCTATGACGACACCGGTAGTAGGTGCAATCAAATGCACCTCACTTAGCGTTTGTTGTAATAGAGTAATATCCATTAGAATGGCATCTCGTTTTCTTGGGCTTGTGACTGTGAACTTGGTTCAGAAACAATGCCATCATGAGTAGTGCCTTGTTGTTTAGGAGTTAATATCTCCATATTCTCCACATGAATCTCAGTCACATAACGGCGTTCTCCTTTTTGGGTATCATAAATACGGTAGCGGATACGGCCTTCAACGTAAAGTTTTGTTCCTTTATGAACAAATTTCTCTACTACTTTAGCCAACTGACGATAGAAAACCAGATTATGCCAGTCTGTTCGATCAGGTACTTGAGTTCCGTTTTGCAACGTATAACCACGTTCTGTTGTTGCAAGACGAACTTGAGCAACAGCTTGGCCTTGTTCAAAATATCTTACGTCTGGATCCTGTCCAACGTTTCCTATCAACATTACCTTATTCATATCGTGTTTTTCCTCTTAGTGTTTATTTCCACATACCCAAATAACGGAACTTGAAATTCTTACCCTTAGCTGATGGAAACTGGCTTCGGCCATCAACACGACTACGCAGATGATCTACAATTCTATTGTATGCGTCCAACCCAGAAACTGCCTTGACATTTGCCACAAAATGTGTATCGCGATATTCATGTTTTCCTGTGGAGGGAACCATTACTACACGTTTAAAATCCAGCATGCCTTCATACCATCCTTCACGTTCTTCAGTAAGACGCGCAACGGCAGGAGCAACAGCTTCCTTACGGTTGTTGTCGCTTGGACGTAATGCCTTTTTCTCCTTGAAGTCAAGCATAGTAGCAGCTTCTGTCTTAATAATAATAAAATAAACGCGAGGACGGACCTTGTAGCGCTTAGGATAATATACGTCACTATTGCAATAATCACGAATATCAGCCTCAAGATCAGGATCCATACTTATCTCAGGGATAGAAGCCAAAAAATCTATAGCATCTTCGACAGTAGACACAAGAGTCTCTTTGTCAAAATATCTTAAGTATAAGTTCATTTGTTTGGGTTGTATTTTTCTTATCCTAAAAAGAGCGGAAAACGGGACTCGGACCCGCGACCCCAACCTTGGCAAGGTTGTGCTCTACCAACTGAGCTATTTCCGCATAAAGCATATCGCAACAACGATATTATTTGTGTTTTAGTGAAGAGGAGGAGACTCGAACTCCCACGTCGCAATTGACACTACCCCCTCAAAGTAGCGCGTCTACCAATTCCGCCACCTCTCCAACAAAAACAAGTTCTGTAACTTTGCGAATTTGAATGCAATAACCTTGGTGCCCAGAACAGGACTCGAACCTGCACGCCTCGCGGCACACGCACCTGAAACGTGCGCGTCTACCAATTCCGCCACCTGGGCATAAATCAGAAAAGAGCCCTCGCTCCATCTTCGCTTGTTACAGAATGTGAGCGGAAAACGGGACTCGGACCCGCGACCCCAACCTTGGCAAGGTTGTGCTCTACCAACTGAGCTATTTCCGCATAATCTTCAAATTAGAAGAGCATTTCTCTAAATGCGGTTGCAAAGGTACATACATTTTTTGAAACCGCCAAATGTTTTTGAAAGTTTTTTTCAATCCATCCTATTTTTATAATCCTCGTAGTTGAACACTTTCAACATCTCTAAAGTGCCGTCAGAATGAGCCAAGGCAATGGCAGGATGAGAGATACCGTTAAACATGGTTGTCTTTACTGTTGTATAATGTAACATATCCTCCAAAATAATGGTATCGCCAATTTCTAATTCGTGATCGAATTTCCAATAGCCCATGAAATCGCCGCTAAGACAGCTGTTACCACCTAACCGATAAGTGTTTGGAGAAGGATAGTGAGTTTCAACAATTTCTGCGCCTCGTACTTCTGGCAGATAAGGCATTTCAAGACAGTCTGGCATATGGCAGGTAAAACTTACGTCAAGAATAGCCGTCCGAATACCCTTGTCTTCCACAATATCAACAACATGACTAACTAAAGGACCCGTCTGCCAACCAAATGCACTTCCAGGTTCTAAAATAAGATTAAGCCACGGATAACGTTCATGAAAGCTTTTCAAAATATCAATAAGTAATTGGACATTATAGTCCTTGCGGGTCATCAAATGGCCACCTCCAAAATTAATCCATTTTAACTGTGGAAACCAATTTGCAAACTTATTCTCGATATGTTGAAGTGTACGTTCAAAGACATCAGCTCCACTCTCACAATGACAATGACAATGAAAGCCCTCTATTCCCTCGGGTAGTTTTGTAGGAAGTTTATCAGCAGTTACCCCAAAACGTGTACCAGGAGCACATGGGTTATAAAGTTCCGTGCCAACCTCAGAGTATTCGGGGTTTATACGAAGTCCGATTGAAACGCGGCCCCTTACTATATTATAATAATGTGTATATTGAGAAAGTGAGTTGAATGAAAGATGACTTGAATAATCGGTAATCTTATCAATTTCATAGTCAGTATAAGCAGGCGAATACGTATGTGCCTTGCAACCGAATTCCTCAAAGGCTAGTCGTGCTTCATAAAGAGAACTGGCTGTCGTTGACTTGATATACTCTCGGAAAATAGGAAACGTTTTCCAAAGAGAGTACGCCTTAAATGCAAGGATAATCTCAACATTGGCCTCATGAGCCACATCAGATATGAGCTGAAGATTGCGTCTCAGCCTCTCCTCTTCAAGCACATATATAGGGCGGTCAATGCCCTCAAAGGTTTCAAGATTAATTTTCATAAGCGCAAAGATACAGATATTTCTTATGATAAGATAAGTTAATGGCCAATATTTAGAATTTTTATCCTTTCTATATTGCATATCCGAGGGATTTTTCATACTTTTGCATCAGAAAACAGAAAAGGCGAATGAAACTCGTTGTAATGACTAAACCCACATTTTTTGTGGAGGAGGACAAGATTTTAGCAACTCTCTTCGACGAAGGGATGGACTATTTACATTTGTATAAGCCAGGTTCATCTCCGATGTATGCTGAAAGACTCTTGTCATTACTACCTGAGGAATATTATCGCAAGATTACCGTCCATGACCATTACTATCTTAAAAACGAGTATGGACTGGGCGGTATTCATATTGATTCCCCTGATGCTCCCTTACCTGAAGGTTATCGTGGACATTTCTCACGCACATCGATGGAACTTGACAAATTAAAGATTGCCAAGAAGAAATCAGAATATGTTTTCTTAAAATACATCTTCGACAGTCAAAGTGAACCTGACAAAAAATCATGCTTCACAACTGAAGAACTTCAAGCAGCATCACGACAAGGACTTATCGATCGTCACGTTTATGCCTTAGGCGGAATCAATCTAGATAATATAAAACAGATGAAAGACTTCGGATTTGGAGGTGTCGTTCTTTGCGGTGACTTATGGAACAGATTCGATATTCATGAGGAACAAGACTATCGTGAACTCATCACGCACTTTGTCAAAATTCGTAAAGCATTAGGATAGTTAATATTAACAGTACATTCATATCACTATGATTGAACCAAATTCATTTATGGTATTTTCCGGTACGAATACAAAGTACCTTGCTGAAAAAATTTGCCAAAGCTTAGGCTGTCCACTTGGGAAAATGGTAATGACCAAATTCTCTGACGGTGAATTTGCCGTTTCCTACGAGGAAAGTGTCCGTGGACGCGACCTTTTCCTTGTACAAAGTACATTTCCTAATTCCGACAATCTGATGGAATTGCTGCTAATGATTGATGCAGCAAAACGTGCTTCGGCTAAAACTATTAATGCAGTTATCCCCTATTTCGGATGGGCACGTCAAGACCGGAAAGACAAACCTCGTGTAAGTATCGGTGCAAAACTCGTGGCTGATCTTCTAAGTGTTGCAGGTATCGACCGTCTGATAACGATGGATCTCCATGCTGATCAAATTCAGGGATTCTTTGATGTCCCCGTTGACCATCTTTATGCATCGGGTGTTATTCTTCCTTATCTGCAAAGTCTACACCTTGATGATTTGGTTATTGCATCACCTGATGTTGGTGGTTCTAAACGCGCCAACACCTTTGCTAAATATTTAGGATGTCCTCTTGTTTTGTGTAATAAAACACGTGCACGCGCTAATGTGGTTTCCAGTATGCAAATTATTGGTGATGTTAAAGACAAAAACGTTGTTGTAGTTGACGATATGGTTGATACAGCTGGTACAATTACTATGGCAGCTGATGTGATGAAAGCTGCAGGTGCCAAGAGCGTACGAGCATGTGCTAGTCACTGTGTAATGAGTGGTCCCGCAAGTGAACGTGTGCAAAACAGTGCTCTTGAGGAGATCGTTTTTACTAACTCCATCCCTTACAATGGTGGATGTACTAAGGTTAAGCAGCTTTGTGTTGCCGACATGTTTGCTGAGACTATTCGCAGAGTTGTTGAAAACAAGAGTATCAGCGACCAGTATATTATTTAGAATTATTTTTTAGATAACAAAAGGGCGGCACTCGTAAAGATGCCGCCCTTTTTATATTCTACCTGATCAACCTCCAAAGTTATCATACATAATGCTTTCAGGCTCAACACCAAGGCCATCAAGCATCTGCACAACAGCATTCGACATCGGACCAGGACCACACATGTAGTACTCGACATCCTCGGGAGCCTCGTGGTCCTTCAGATAAGTATTATACATTACCTGATGAACGAAGCCTGGAGTGTATTTCACACCAGCTGCATCTGCAGCAGGATCAGGACGGTCAAGTGCCAGATGGAAGTGGAAGTTTGGATACTCTTTCTCCAATCCAAGGAAATCATCCAAATAAAACACCTCATTCAAAGCACGAGCGCCATAGAAGTAGTGCATCTCGCGATCAGTTGTGTGGAGAGTTTTCGTCATATGCATAATCTGAGCACGCAATGGAGCCATACCAGCACCACCACCAACCCAAATCATCTCACGCTTGGAATCGAAATGAGGATGGAAATCTCCAAATGGACCACTCATCGTTACCTTATCACCGGGCTTCAAAGAGAAGATGTACGACGAGGCAATACCGGGATTTACATCCATGAAACCACTACGATCGGGCTTAAACGGTGGTGTTGCAATACGAACCGTAAGCATAAACACATCACCTTCAGCTGGATAGTTAGCCATAGAATATGCACGGATAGTAGGTTCTGGATTGACGCACTTCAGTGGGAACAAGCCAAACTTCTCCCATGAGGGCATGTACTCGTCTCCAATTAGCGACTTGTCAATATCCTTATCATAATCCATTGTGAAAGCAGGAATCTTAATCTGAGCATAAGAACCGGGAATGAAGTCCATGTGTTCACCCGGAGGCAGTTGCACCTTGAACTCCTTGATAAATGTTGCAACATTCTTATTCGAGATGACTGTACACTCATATTCCTTCACACCAAGGATTGACTCTGGCACATGAATCTTAAGATCACCTTTCACCTTGCACTGACAACCAAGACGCCAGTGAGACTTAATCTCCTTACGCGTGAAGTGAGGTTTCTCAGAATCAAGGATCTCTCCCCCACCCTCAAGTACTTGCACTTTACATTGTCCGCAAGAAGCCTTACCACCACAAGCTGAAGGCAAGAAGATGCCATTCTCGTTGAGAGTAGTCATGAGGCTAGAACCTTGAGGCACATTAATATTTCTGTCACCATTGATTTCGATATTCACATTGCCGCTCGGAGAAAGATACTTCTTGGCGATGAGCAGCATCGTTACCACCAGCAGGATGATAACTAAGAATACACCTATACTTGCTAAAATAAACTGTCCCATACCTTATTATATTTTAAGTCCCGAGAAGCACATCATAGCCATTGCCATGAGTCCTACGGTGATGAATGTAATACCGAGTCCCTGTAAAGGCTTGGGAACATCGGTGTATTGCATTTTCTCGCGGATGGCACCCAAAAGAACTATGGCAAGTGTCCAGCCTAGACCACTACCGATAGCGTAAACAATAGCATCCCATACACTACCAATATACTGAGAATTCAGTGGATCAAGGTTGATGCGTTGTTGCATGAAAAGCGAAGCACCCATAATAGCACAGTTCACAGCAATCAGAGGTAAGAAGATACCCAAGGCAGCATAAAGTGAAGGTGAGTATTTTTCAACAATCATCTCCACAAGTTGTACCATACCAGCAATAACAGCGATAAAAAGTATGAACGACAGATAGCTGAGATCAACTCCTTCTATAAGGCAGTTGGGGCCCAACACTTTTGTCTGAAGCAGATAATCAACGGGAACAGTTACCAAAAGCACAAAGGTAACAGCCATACCCAGTCCGAATGATGTTTTCACGTTCTTCGAAACGGCAAGATAAGAACACATACCGAGGAAGAAGGCAAATATCATGTTGTCCACGAAGATGGACCGGAAAAACAAATTAATGATATGTTCCATAATTACTTCTCCTTATAAAAATAGGCACGGTGTACCCAAATGACACATCCAACGAGAATGAGCGCCATGGCAGGCATGGTCATCATACCATTGTTCATATAACCAGCATCATAAACGGCCTGCGGCAAAATCTTAAAGCCCAAAAGAGTTCCGAAGCCAAAGAATTCACGGACGGCTCCCACAATTACTAAAATCATTGCATATCCAAGACCGTTGGCAATACCGTCGAGGAAAGAAGGCCAAGGCTTGTTCATCATAGCGAATGCCTCAAGACGTCCCATCAGAATACAGTTGGTAATAATCAAACCTACGTATACTGAAAGCTGAACACTCACATCATAAGCAAAAGCTTTGAGAATCTGGGAAACTATCGTTACCAAAGCAGCCACCACAACGAGTTGTACAATAATACGGATTCGAGTAGGGATAGTGTTGCGGATGATAGAGATAATCACATTAGAGAAGCATGTGATAATAGTCACAGCCAATCCCATCACAATAGCCGGCTTTAACTGTGCCGTTACGGCCAGCGCCGAACAGATTCCAAGCACCTGAACAAGTATCGGGTTGTCCAAGTTCAATGGATTTTTGAAAACTTCTTGGTTTTCCTTTGAAAATAAACTACTCATATTACTTGTTCTTTATAATTTCCATAAAAGGTTTCAGTCCTTCTTTCAACATCAGACTCACACCATTAGAAGTCAGTGTGGCACCAGTTACACAATCAACCTCGCTTTCAGGATTTTCAATCTTCTTTGCTACTCCAAGGGCAATATCATCAGAACCTTCCTTAAAGATCTTCTTACCCTGGAATTTCTCCTGCCATGCTTGAGAGTCTTTGATTTCAGCTCCAAGGCCTGCGGTCTCAGAGTCATGGTTGAAATAAGCGCCATAAACGGTATTCTTATCTTCTGAGATAGAGATAAAACCATAAACAGGTCCCCATAGGCCCATACCCTTCACGGAGCATACATAAACAGGCTTGCCATCAATCTCAGCCGTGTAGAGTTTCTGTTCACCCACATTTTCTTCACTCTTCACCACTTCGCCATACTTGGCTTCGGCCTCAGAATCACCAAGTCCGCGGATGTTAAGCGAATATAG
>Ga0256407_10006388_pt1 | contig 18220 bp, 11 predicted proteins | sample RumenRJG_04DNA_FD_193489 | JGI IMG/M metagenome (GOLD analysis project Ga0256407, IMG submission 193489) | Bovine rumen microbial communities from Lethbridge, Alberta, Canada - RJG_04 | ecosystem: Host-associated > Mammals > Digestive system > Stomach > Rumen | place: Canada: Alberta...
CACCTTCACCTATTTTTGTAATCGAATTTGGTATCTCAATACTAACAATATCAGGATACCCAATAAAAGTATTGGCGGCAATCTCTGTAGTTCCTTCTAAAATAATATAATGACCTGTAATTTTATCTCTTTTTATCATGGATTCAACGTGTTAATAATTAAGCAATATTGCTTGTTTTTTGATTTTGTCAAGTTGATGTGATGAAATAAGGTAGGTTCTATTAATTCGTAAATTCGAGTGGAAGTCGTTCCGTAAGAGTCAATCTTTCGGAATCAAGTCGCTCTTCGGAGGACTTTGGCTATCGATTGCGTTCGTTTATCCACTCATTGACATGTTGTTTTTGACGATTTGACACGTATGGGCACAGTTATCCCTTGCTGGTGATAAGCTGTGGCTGATAAATATTGATCTGTACATATCTGAATATGTTATAGACGAGGTTGGTAAGAGCATTGGCGGCCTTGGCTCTCATCATTCCGATGCTGCGGACAAGCGATCCGTTCATTGCTCCCTCTACGAATCCGAAGATGTGCTCAATGCGGCATCTGTCCTTGGACTTGATGCGGTTGTTCTGCTTCTGCTCGTCAGTCAGGGGATTGTTGCGATGCCCTTTCTCACAAATGACAGGATTCATCCCACACTCTCTTACTACATCATCCTTCGATTCATAGCCAGCATCCAGATACAGGTTCTGTCCCTTATCCTTCTCCTCTATGAGAGGTTTGATGACATTGGAGTCGTGAACACTCGCATCAGTAGTGTGATACTTCTCTATGAGTTTGGTCTTCTTGTCTGCCTTGACGTGATTCTTGTAACCATAGTGATTTTCACCACGTTTCTTGGTCTATCGGGCATCAACGCCCTTACGTGACTTCTTGTGCAGTTTGCGTTTCTTCTCCTTTGGAGAGTCGCCATCCTCTGGATTCCATAGGTCTTTGCCGTTTCCGGCAGCAGAAAAAATGAGCGGTTAACATTTACGCACCTTTTTCGAAACAATTTGACTATTGGTATTCCAGATTTTATCATAACTTTGCAGCCGAAAAAGTTTTAATGTATTACCCTCAAAAAAAAAATATGAGAACAACGAGCAAACTTATGATGATTCAGGCAACCCTGTTTGCCACCCTCGACATTGCGGCCCAGGACTGGGACGCACCGGTTCCCGCCGCCCACCCACAGTCAGCGCTGCGTCAACCTGCAGGGCATGCAGGTTGACCCACACACCTGGCACGGCATTTACATTAGGAACGAACGTAAAATCAATGCACGATGATGACTAACAGAAACAATTCTAACCACAAACATTTCCGCATCGCCTGCCGACTCATCGGCATGGCCGTGCTGCTACAAGGCTGTCTGTGCTCCTCGCGGGCACAGACAGCCTTGGACATTGCCCGGCAAATGGTGCCCGGCTGGAACCTGGGCAACACCCTCGAAGCCGGCCCATGCCCTTTGATCAGCAACGATGTCAACTGGGAGACGGGCTGGCAGTCTGTGAAAACCACTCAGCAAATCATTGACTATGTCGCCCGGCAGGGATTCCGTTCCGTGCGCATACCATGCGCCTGGGACATCCATGCCGACGCCAGCCACACCATCCATGCGGCATGGATGGAACGAGTCAAGGAGGTCGTCGACTATTGCATCAATGCCGGGCTCTACGTCGTGCTCAACGACCACTGGGACAACGGATGGGTAGAGACCTCGTTCGGCGACGTGTCGGAACCGACCGTCAGCCGCAACTGCGAGACGATGCGCAAGCTCTGGACGCAGATAGCCACAGCCTTCGCCGACTATGACAACCACCTGCTATTTGCCGGGCTCAACGAGCCACAGGCCCGCGAGGCTCAGCAGGTGGCGGCACTGAAGCGCTACGAGCAGGCCTTCGTACAGGCCGTCCGCCAGAGCGGGGGGCACAACGCTTCACGTTTTCTGGTGCTGCAGGCACCTTGCACCGACATCGACCTTAGCGACCAATACGATGTTACCGAGGAATGCCGCGCCGCCGGCGACAACCGGATTATGCTTGAGATACACTTCTACGCCCCCTTCGCCTTCACCCACTGCCGCTTCGGCGGCGACTTTGCCGAAGACAGTGCCCAACCGGGACAATGGAACTGGCCTGCCTACTACTGGGGCAGCGCAAACCATGTAGAGGGGAGCCAGCACAACCCTGTCTACGGCGAAGAGACCTTCATCAATCAGCAGATGCGAAAGCTGCGAAAGCGTTACTGCAACCAGGGCATCCCCGTCATCATGGGCGAGTTCGGCGCACTCTGGCGGACGATGCCCACAGGCGAAAGCCAGCAACAGCACGACGCTTCGGTTTACGACTGGTACTACACCGTCTGCCGCTATGCCGTGCGCAACGGCGTCGTGCCTATGGCGTGGGACACCAACAACGTCAGCCGCCCAACCATGGCCATCATCGACCGTGCCCGCCGCTCCGTGTTCTCCACGTTAGCTCTCAACGGCATCATTCAGGGTGTGGCCGATGCCACTTGGCCAATCAGCAGCAGCATTCCAAGTATTGAAGCAGTACCGGCGTCACCTTGCCATCCAGCCGTCAACCTGTCTGTACTGGCGGTCGGCAAAGACTATCACGGAGTGGTCATCGAAAACGGAAGGAAACACTTTAGGCATTGACAACGACATGAACCAGTCTCTAAACTATTATCCAAGAGCAATGAGAATAAGGACCTCACTGACGGCTCTGCTGCTGGCATCCGTCGTCACAGCCCGCCCACTTGATGTGGAGGACTGCGGACAGAAGCCCCGCTTGGTCATTCTGACCGACATTGGCGACTGCGACGTCGAACCCGACGATATGGAGTCGGCCGTGCATCTGCTGTGCTATGCCGACCGCTACGAGATAGAGGCCATCATGAGCACCGTAGGGTGGAACTGCGACCCTTACCCCGCAGAATGGGCACAATATCTTGATGCCGTCGTCGATGCTTACGCCGAAGATGTGAATAACCTGCGGAAACGCTCTGCCCAGAATGATTTTCTCCCCCTGGAGAAGGAAAACGGACGGCAGCAGCTGGGCTATTGGCCAAGTGAAACCTACATCCGCAGCCGCACAATGGCCGGTAGCCAGCAGGCAGGCATCGGCGTCATTGGCGAAGGCAATGACTCGCCTGGCAGCGACTTCCTTATCCGTTTAGCCGACGAGGACGACGACCGCCCCATCTGGGTGGCGGCATGGGGGAGCGGCAACACACTGGCACAGGCCATCTGGCGTGTCAAGCATACCAGGACGCCCGATCAGCTGAAAGCGTTTCTCAACAAATTCCGCATATACACCATCACTGACCAGGACATGCATTACGGCATGCGCACGAACAGAGCCTACAGCTCCCACCGATGGATGCTGCAACAGTTCGGTAACGACCTGATGTTCATCTGGGACGAAGGCACCTGGCAGCTGCATGCCGGGCTTGGTGTCGAGCATTGGACGCAGTACGAGCAGCACGTGCTGGGGCATGGCGCCTTGGGGCGGACCTATCCTAAAAACAAATATGGCGTAGAGGGCGACACGCCGGCGTTCCTATATGCCATGCCCAACGGACTTGCCGACCCCGACGACCCCACACAGGCCGGCTGGGGCGGCTGCCACGCCTTCGGGCTCTGTGCCGACTCGCTCACCTGTGCCTGGACTTCCTGGCAGCAGCCACAGCTCAGCATCACCGAGGGCTATCAGCGCCGCTTTTTCACCGACGAGCTCAACGACTTCTGTGCCCGCATCCAATGGGCCGAAGAAGGGCGGGGCAACAGAAATCCAGTGGTGAGAGTAAATGGCTGTCACAGCACAAAGCCGCTACACGTCAAAGCTGAAGCAGGCCAGCCTGTCCGACTGGACGCCTCGCAGACCACAGACGCTGACGGCGACCACCTGACGTTCTACTGGTGGCATCAGCCAGAGGCAGGAACATATACGCGCCCCGTTGCCATTCCGCAGGTCGACGGAGCCGTGGCAGAGTTAGACATTCCGACAGATGCACAGGGCAAATCCATACACATTGTCTGCGAAGTGCATGACGACGGGCCGTTCCGTCTGGTGGCCTACCAGCGGGTCATTCTTGATATTGAATAATAATATAAAGGTTATAAAGAAGAGAAAAAACATGAGATTAAGACTATTGACAGCCATGCTCTTGACGGGCCTCGTCCAAGCCCAAGCGGCAGAAGTGGCGAACAAAGGACAGACAGTGACCATCCGCCCCGACGGCGGACAGGCACGCATCATTAGGCTGCAAGTCGTCAGCGACCGAATCATCCGCGTTCAGGCATCATCGGCTGCTGAACTGCCACAGAAGCCTAAGAGTCTCATTATCGTAGACCAGAAGGCAAAACCGAAATTCGACCTCAGTCAGGACAACGACTATGTCAGCGTTAAGACCACGCAGGTGGAGGCCATCGTCAGCAAGCAGACGGGCCGCATCGTCTTCCGCGACGCCAACGGACGGGTTCTGCTGCAGGAGACGGCTGACGGCAAGCATTTCTGGCCATACCGCGTGCCCAACCGCGAGATTGGTGCCGACATTTCCAAGGTTAGCGACAGCCAGCGCCGTGGACTGACGTGGCAGATGACGTTCGACAGCCCTCTGGACGAAGCCTTCTACGGACTGGGACAGCACCAGTCGGAGGAACTCAACATGAAGGGCAAGAACGAAGATCTCTTTCAGTATAACACAAAGGTGAGCGTGCCGTTCGTGGTTTCGAACAAGAACTACGGCCTGCTGTGGGATTCCTACAGCTACTGCCGCTTCGGCCAGCCGCAGGACTATCTGCAACTGAACCGTGCCTTCCACCTCTACGACAAGCAGGGGCGCGAGGGCCATCTGACCGGCACCTACACTGACCGCAACGGCCACACGCTGGTGCGCGACGAGGACAGCATCTATTATGAATACGACCTGCCCGACCTGCAGCAGGCCAACGACTGCGGCGGCATCAAGAACCTGCCGAAAGACTTCCAGCTCGATGGCGCTAACGTCGTCTATGAGGGCTTTATTGAGTCGCCCGATGCCGAGGCCCTGCGGGAGTTCATCCTCTACTACGCCGGCTACGTGAAGGTCTACATCGGCGGCCGACTGGTGATGCCCGAGCGATGGCGCACGGCCTGGAATCCCAACAGCTATAAGTTCACGGCCCGCATACCCAAGGAACAGCGCACGCAGCTACGCATAGAGTGGCAGCCCGACGGCGCTGTCAGCTACTGCGGCCTGCGCGTGGCCAAGGCCCGCACAGAGCAGGAGCGCGAGCAGCTGAGCATCTGGAGCGAGATGGCACAGGACATGGACTATTACTTCATTGCCGGGCAGACGATGGACGAGGTCATCTCGGGCTATCGCACGCTGACCGGCCGCGCCCCGGTCTATCCCAGGTGGGCATTAGGCTACTGGCAGAGCCGCGAGCGCTATAAGACCAGCGCCGAGATTGAAGAGACGATGAGCGAGTTCCGCCGCCGCCATATCCCCATCGACAACATCGTGCAGGACTGGAACTACTGGAAGCTCGACTCGTGGGGCAGCCATGAGTTTGAGAGCGCCCGCTATCCCAGTCCGCAGGCCATGCTCGACTCGGTACACCAGATGCACGGTCGCTTCATGATTTCCGTCTGGCCCAAGTTCTATGACAGCGTCGACAACTATAAGGAACTCGACCGCAAGGGCTGGATGTATCATCAGGCCATCGCCGACGACATTCACGACTGGTTAGGCTTCCGCGGCTCGTTCTACGATGCCTATTCGGAGGAAGCCCGCAAGATGTTCTGGCGACAGATTAGCGACCGTCTCTACACCGGACTTCGGATAAAAGGAAAAGAGGAAAGTGAAAAAAATGCTGCCGCTCCCTCTTCCCTTATCGACGCCTGGTGGATGGATGCCTCAGAGCCGAACGTGCGCGACTGCACGCCGATGTGGTATCGCAAGGCACTCAGCGGCCCCACCGCCATCGGCACCAGCACGGAGTACTTCAATGCCTACGGCCTAGTCAATGCCGACGCCATCTACAACGGTCAGCGGTCGGAATATCACGGCATGAAGAACGAACCGCGCGTCTTCCTCCTGACGCGCAGCGGCTTTGCCGGACTACAGCGCTACTCTACGGCCACGTGGAGTGGCGACATAGGCACCCGGTGGGAGGACATGCGCGCCCAGATGACGGCCGGCATGAACTATTCGCTCTCGGGACTGCCTTTCTGGGGCATGGACCAGGGCGGCTTCTGCGTGGAGAAGCGCTATGAGAGGGCCCAGCAGCTCTACGACCGCACCGGTCAGGAGAACGACGACCTGCGCGAGTGGCGCGAGCTGCAGACCCGCTGGAATCAGTTCGGCACGTTCGTCCCCCTCTTCCGTGCCCACGGCCAGTGGCCCCTGCGCGAACCGTGGAACGTGGCCCCCGATGACCATCCTGCCTACCGCTCGTTCCTCTATTACGACCGGCTGCGCTATCGCCTGATGCCTTATCTCTACTCAATGACCGGCTGGGTACACCTGCGCGACTACACTATGATGCGCGCCCTGGTGATGGACTTCGGCAGCGACCCGCAGGTGCTCGACCTGAAAGACCAGTGGATGTTCGGCCCGTCGCTCATGGCCTGCCCCGTCAGCGACTATGAGGCGCGCAGCCGCACCGTTTACTTCCCGGCCGGACGCGGCTGGTACGACCTCTACACGGGGCAGCATCTGGACGGCGGACAACGACTGATGGTTGAAGCCCCGCTGGAGCGCATCCCGGTCTACGTGCCCGAGGGCAGCATCATCCCCTTCGGCCCGGCCTTGGAGTGGAGCGACGAGCGGCCTGCCGAGCTGATTTGCCTCTACGTCTATGGCGGTCGCGATGCGCAGTTCACGCTCTATGAGGACGAGGGCGACAATTACAACTACGAGAAGGGCAAGTATGCCACCATCGACATTACATACGATGACAACGCGAAGACCCTCATCCTCGGCCAGTGCCAGGGTTCTTTCCCTGGCATGCTGCAGCAGCGCCACTTCCAGATAGTCTATGTCAACAAGGACGCCGCACGTCCGCTCGACTTCGACTCTTCCGGAGGGGAAGTGGTGGAATACACAGGTAAACGCATTCAAATAAAACTCAAAAACTGACCTCATGATGAAGAAACAACTAATCCTGGCAATACTCATATTGACGGCGATAAACGTAAAAGCACAGGTATATCTAGACCCGCAGGCTCCCATGGAACAGCGTGTCGAGGATGCGCTCAGCCGCATGACCACTCACGAGAAGATTAAGATAATACATGCACAGAGCAAGTTCACATCAGCCGGCGTGCCCCGTCTGGGCATCCGCCAGCTCAACATGGACGACGGCCCCCACGGCGTGCGCGAGGAACTGGAGTGGAACACCTGGAGCCCGGCCAGGTGGACAAACGACTATATCGTCGCCTTCCCGTCGCTGACATGCCTCGCCGCCACCTGGAACCGCGACCTCGCAGCCCTCTACGGCCACTGCGTCAGCGAGGAGTTTGCCTTCCGTGGAAAGGACGTCATGCTCGGTCCCGGCGTCAACATCCAGCGTACGCCCCTGAACGGACGTGCCTTCGAGTACATGGGCGAGGATCCCGTGCTGGCTGCCAAGATGGTGGTGCCCTACATCCGCTCGGCCCAGGACAACGGCATCGCCTGCTGCCTGAAGCACTTCGTGCTCAACGACCAGGAGACCGACCGCTTCACGGCGAACGTCAACGTCTCGGAGCGCGCCCTGCGCGAAATCTATCTCTATCCCTTCAAAAAGGCCGTCGACGAGGCTCACGTCTACAGCATCATGGGGGCCTACAATCTCTGGCACGGCACCCATTGCTGTCAACACGACGAGCTGCTGAATGGCATCCTGAAGAAGGAATGGCAGTGGGACGGTGCCGTCGTCAGCGACTGGGGCGGCGTGACCGACACCCGCGAAGCTGCCACCGGCGGCATGGACATCGAGATGGGCACTGGCACCGACGGCAAAATCAAGGAGAGTGAGTTCACCTACGATGACTATCATCTCGGCAACCGCTTCGAAAAACTCATCGGGGAAGGCCAGCTGCCCATGTCGCTGCTCGACGAGAAGGTGCGCCGCGTGCTGCGCCTCATCTTCCGCACGGCCATGAACCCCAGAAAGGCCATTGGCTCGCAGTGCTCCGAGGCCCACTATGACGCCTGCCGCCAGATTGGCGAGGAGGGCATCGTGCTGCTGCGCAACGAGAAAGGCATCCTGCCGCTCACGGCCGCAGACTATCAGCATGTGCTGGTGGTCGGCGAGAATGCCACGCGGTCGCTGACGCTGGGTGGCGGCTCGTCGGAGCTGAAGACCTTAAGGGATATCTCTCCGCTTGAGGCTCTTAAGGACGTCTTTGGCCAGCAGCTGGACTATGCCCAAGGCTACACCTCAGGCCGTGCCCTCTATGACCATGTCGACAAGGTCGACGCGGCTGAGTGTGCCCGCCTGAAGGCTGAGGCCCTGGAGAAGGCCAGGAGCGCTGACCTTATTATTTTTATAGGAGGCCTGAACAAGAACCACAAACAGGACTGCGAGAATGGCGACCGTGAGTCCTACGACCTATCGTTCGGGCAGAACGAGCTCATCGCCGAACTGGCTCAGATTCAGAAGAACATCGTCGTCGTCACCTTTGGCGGCAATCCTTATGCCATGCCGTGGCTTGAGAACGTGGCCGGATTGGTACATTGCTGGTATCTGGGAAGCGAGGCCGGCACGACACTGGCCAATATGCTTACGGGCCGAGTGAATCCCAGCGGCAAGCTGCCCGTCACCATCGCCCGGCGTTATGAGGACTATCCCTACGTGAAGTATGGCAAGGAGGCCTATCCGGGCGTCGACAAACAGGTGCATTACCGCGAGGGAATCTTCGTCGGCTATCGCGGATTCGAGAAGAACAATACGCAGCCCCTCTTCCCCTTCGGCTTTGGCTTGAGCTATACCACGTTCAAGTATGGCAAGCCTGTTGTCAGCCCGACGGATGACGGATGGACGGTGAGCGTCGACGTGACCAACACCGGCAGCCGCGAGGGCCGTGAGACCGTGCAGCTCTATGTCGGCGAGCAGAAACCCCAGACCCAGAATCCCGTGAAGCAGCTGAAAGACTTCGTAAAGCTCTCGCTGAAGCCTGGCGAGACAAAGACTGCCACGATGCACATCACGAAGGAGGACCTGCAGACGTGGGACGAGCAGCAGCATCGCTGGACGCTCATGTCCGACCGCTTCCGCGCCTACGTCGGAGCCAGCTCGGCAGACATCCGCGGAAAGGTCAATTTCACACTGTAGTTGCCCTCCATGACTCAAACAAATGATTTTTTGTACTTCGGGAAATAGGCCAGGTCTACACGAAATATAGAAGAACCTGTCAAAATATAACATATCCAACCCTTTTCTGAAACATTTTATCCCCTGTAAGTCGTGACAACAGCTTACCTTTGCACCGTAATTCTTCATTAACGATAAAAAACAACCGAATGAACATGAAATGCAATCCTATCTTACTGGCCCTGACGGCAGTTGCAGCCACTACGGTGCTGACAACATCATGCACGCATAAGGCGGTTCAGACATCCACGGCCCTGCTCCAGACTGTGGGCAACCCCTACCTGCCGCTGTGGGAATCAACAAGCAGGGGGAAAGCATCAGGCAGGTGCTTCTCTGCCGCGACTATAACGAGACTGATCCCGAAGACCAGGTGACGTTCCGACTGAGCAGTGCCGTCGTCTATGGTAAGGACGGTGTGGAGCTGCCATTGCCCGATGCTGACCTTGACATCCTGGGACAACTGGCAAGCGACGGCTGGAACACGCAGGTCAGCGAGGGAACGGTCAAGTTCACACAGCAGTGGGGCTCAGCCGGGTGGGTCTTCAATACGCCGATAGGCGACTACTACAAGGGACTGGAGGTCACCTTCGCCGATGCACCTGCACTAACCAGCAATTTCAAGGTGGGCTATGGCGACGGGAGCGAAGAGGACTTCTACTACGGTAGCGGTAGCACCTCCTATTCGCATGATTTCAAGGCGGGCACCATCACAAAGATTACGGTCTATGGAAACAACGACGAGGGCACGACCTATCCTTACTCCATCACCATGAGCAGTTGCAAGCTGGTGCGCCGCGCGGTGGAGATAGGCACTTGCGGATATGCCACCTTCAGCAATACCAACGCCGTCGACTTCTCGCGGACTACGAACCTGACGGCCTACATCGCCACGGTGAACGGCAACAAGTTGGACCTTACACCGGTGACGAAAGTGCCGGCCAACACGGGTGTCGTCCTGAACGCCGAGGCAGACAGCTATCCATTTGCCGTCGCCCATGGAGCCACCGACGACGTGAGCGGCAACGACCTGCAGGTGTCGGATGGCAGCATTACGGGCGATGGCAGCATCTATGTGCTGGCCAATGGCAACAGCGTCGTTGGCTTCTATCGCCTAAAGAGTGGCGAGACGCTGCCTGCTGGCAAGGCTTACCTGACCATATCTCAGCCGTCGAGCAACGCTCGCGATTTCTTCGGTTTCGACAACATGACGACGGGCATCATCGAGCGTGAGAGCCTGCCCATTGCCACCTCGTATTATAACCTCGCCGGACAGCGCGTCAGTCAGTCCGCCCGAGGCTTGCTGATTGCCAATGGCAAGAAAATCATTGTAAAATAAAAAAGATGGAGGAACTTGACATGCATAAGAAATATGTTGCGCCACACGTGAACGAAGTGTTATTGGAAACGGGCTGCACTTTGATGGCCGCCTCACTCTCGCTCTACGATGAGGAGATTAGTGGCGATGCTGCCCTCTCGCGCCAGCGTCAATTTTTCGATGAGGAAAATGAGGAAGAAGTATTTGATTACGTTTGGTGACGCCAAGTATAAAAATTTATTTGTACCTTTGCCGCACGTATGGTATTAAGAAAGATTTGTATAATGAAACTTACGGCAATGATGCTTTTGCTGGCACTCTTCCACCCTCTGGGCGGGAAGGGTGTCACTTTGGCCTTCCGGCACTTTGCCACGAACGGCGGGCACCTTCCCAGCGAAATGAAATGCGTGTTGCGCGACCGGATGGGACTGATGTGGATAGGCACCACCTCTGGACTCTATCGCTACGATGGATACAGGGTAAGGACCTTCCTGAACAGCGAGGGACGCATAGGCAAGCTGCCAGAAGGCGACATCGAAACGCTGCAGGAAGACGGCGATGGGAACATCTGGGTGGGCCATCTGCAGGACTATGAGGTGTACGAATATAAGAGCAGGAGGTTTGTCCCTGACAGTGTCATGCTGAAACGCCTGGGCATTCCCTCACGGAATCTGGATGGTCTTTTCACCGATGAAACAGGTGACCTGTGGGTGTCGGCTGACTGGGCGGTACACCATTTCCAGTTCAGCAGCAGAAGCGTCGCCCGCTTCCGCCATCCCACCTTCGATGGCGTGGCGAGTCTGGCCACGGGGGCTGGCAAGGTGTATATCGTCGACCGCAATGGCAACATCTTCCAGCTAAACAAAGACAAGTGGATGTCAGTCGTGCCACCTAAAGGGGCTGGGCAAGTAAACAGGGTGTATGCCGACCGGCAGGGACGGCTGTGGGCTTTCTCTGCCATGGACAACCGCCTTTTCCGCCTGGGTAAAAAGGGGTGGCAGGAAATAAGGCTTTCCATAGAGGGCGGGTCCAGCCATATCCGCCAGCTGAAGGACGACGGCGAGGGCACGCTATGGGTGGTTACCGACCATCATGGACTGCTGGCCTACGACATGCAGGCCGACCGCCAGCGAAGCGACATCGAAACCTGCGGCGTGGAGGAGAACGTGCAGCAATTATACATTGACCGACAAAACGTCATGTACGTCTGCAACCAGACTGAAGGACTCTCCTATTACCATTCGTCTTTCAGGAAATTCTCCAATCACCAGACCCAACAGACAAAAAACCTGAGTGCCGTGATTGAGGACCACGCCGGCAATGTATGGATGGGCACCGACGGGCACGACCTCCTATGCATGAAGCCTGACGGCTCCATCACCACGATGGACATCCCCGGCCACATAGTGATTACACTGATGGAAGACCGTGAAGGGCGGCTGTGGATTGGCACATATCTCAATGGCTTGCTGTGTGTAGACAAAGGCAAAGTCACACACTACACCAAAGAGAATAGCGGACTATCCGACAACAGCATCTATAGCCTTTGTCAGGACAAGGCGGGATACATCTGGATAGGGTCGCTGTGGGGCATACTGCAGCGGTTCAATCCTGACAGTGGGGAATGGAAGGACGGCAGTCCCGGCACCCCTGTCTATCAGGCATATTGCATGTACTATGATGATGACAACAACCTGAATGTGGGGGGCATGGGCGGACTAACACGCATCAACACAGGCAGTGGACACAGGATGACTTTCAGGGGGAACCGCAGAGGAACGCAGCAGCTGCTGAATCCCAACCACATAAGTACACTGTTTCGTGACCACCGGGGGCTGCTATGGATAGGCCACGGGCATGGCATCTCTATCTGGGACGAGCGGGCCGATACGCTCTATTATCTGAGCATGGCCAACGGACTGTGCGACAACATCATCCGCGGGATGGCGGAAGACGGTAAGGGATGCCTATGGGTGACGACGAGCAATGGCTGCGCGCTTGTCACGGTGGCCCAGACGGGGGAAACGGGCCAATACCGGTTCTTCTGCAACAACTATTCGGCAAGCGATGGCCTGCAGGGGAGCAATTTCAGCCGGAACGGCATTTGCCTCCTTTCTGACGGCAGGATGTTCCTGGGCACCAACAATGGATATAGCATTGCCGATACAGACTTGATCTATGAAGAGCGGGAACAGCCCAATGTGGTGCTGGCTGAATGCACTCTGAAGGGGAACGAGCTGGCTGTGGGCGACAGGCTCACCATCCGCTACGACGAGACGCCACTCGAGCTACAATTCGCATCAACCAATATCGAGGTGATGCGGCAGGTGCAATATGCCTGGAAGCTGGAAGGCGTGACTCCCGGCTGGCAGGAAACCAAAGAGGGACACCTGACCTTGGCTGTCCTGCGGCCTGGCTCCTACAGGCTGCTGGTGAAGGCGGCTGACGGCAATGGCCAATGGAGCGGCGAGAAGACGGTGCTCCTCCTCACCGTGTCGCCGCCATGGTGGAGCTCATGGACGGCCTACGCGTGCTATGCCTTGTTGCTGGGGGCTATGGCCTGCTTGCTGTGGAGGCACATGCGGAAGCAGCAGCGCCGGAAGATGGAGGACGAGCAGACAAGGTTGCGACATAAACAGCAAGTGAGGCTGGCCGAAATGAAGCTCCAGTTCTTCACCAACGTCAGCCACGACTTCCGCACTCCCCTGACGCTGATCCTGACACCATTGCAGCTGCTGGCCGAAGAGGTAAAGGGAGAGAAGCAGCTCCGGCAGATAAATGGCATCAGGAAGAATGCCGAGCGTCTGCTGGCGCTTGTCAACCAGTTGCTCGACTTCAGAAAGCTCGATGCCGGCGGCGAGACGCTGCACCCGCAGCCCGGCCATCTGATGAGCGTCGTCAGAGAGGCGACGGCGGCTTTCGAGACCTACGCCTCAGAGCGGCATATTGACTTCGCCGTCACGGGAAATGCCAACGATCCGCTTCAAATGCTTGATTCGGACAAGATTGGGAAGGTGATGGTCAATCTGTTGGCTAATGCCTTCAAGTACACTCCTGACGGAGGGAAAATAGCCGTGAAGGTGAATTACGATGACGGCCAGACCACCGTCGGCATCTATGACACGGGAACGGGAATAGCCGACAAGGACAAGCCGCATGTCTTCGACCGCTTCTACCAGACGGAACAGGCAAAGGAAAAGACGGGCAGCGGCATCGGCCTGCACATAGCTAAGGAATACGTGGAAATGCACCATGGCACCATCTCCGTGGCCGACAACCATCCGCAAGGATGCGTATTCACGTTCTCCATCCCATACGTGGCTGTAACAGCCCTGAAGGATGCGGCTGCTGCAGATGGTCACGAGCAGACGGAGCCCTCCTCTGCCGTAACGGAAGCACCTGGCGGCGAGAGGACGAGAATCATGGTGGTGGAGGACAATCAGGAGCTGCTGGAGTTCCTGAAGGATAGCTTGTCGGAAGACTATGGCGTTCTTACTGCCGAAAACGGACTGCAGGCACTTGAGATTCTTAAAGAGGAGGATGTTGACATGGTGATTACAGACGTGATGATGCCGATGATGGACGGGGTGGAGCTGTGCCGCCAGATCAAATCGCACATAGAGTGGTCTCACATCCCAGTTATCATGCTGACAGCCCTTTCTACAGATGAAGACAGGCTGAACTCTCTGGAACAGGGAGCCGACGAGTATGTCACGAAGCCGTTCAACCTGAGCGTGCTGCGTCTGCGCATTCTGAAAATCCTGGAATGGACTCGCAGCTCACATAGGAAATTCAGGGAGGAGATGGTGGTGGAGCCAAGTGAAATCACCATAACCCCGCTCGACGAACAGCTGGTGGCGAAGGCTGTGAAGATAGTCGAGGAGCACATGAGCGACAGCGATTTCTCAGTGGAAGTGCTGAGCCAGGCAATAGGAATGTCACGTGTCCACCTGTATAAGAAATTGAAAAGCATCACCGGAAGGGGCCCCTCGGAGTTTATACGTACCATACGTATGAAACGTGCCTGCCAGCTGCTGGGTAGGAGCCAGATGCAGATTGCCGAGATTGCCTATACGGTGGGATATAACACTCCCAAGGCTTTCACCCAGAATTTCAAGGCAGAATATGGCATGCTGCCCTCCGACTATGTAAGGCAGTACAACGGTGCGGACAAAGGCATGTAGTGTTTCTACATGCCCTTCCACCGTCGGATGCGCTCCAATGCCTCCTCGGTCTTTTCGTGGGTTCCTACCTGTGCATTGAATGATTCAACAAGTGAAGTGAGGGATGCTTCAGCGAACTGTGAAGCGAATTGAGATAAAATGTTCTTTTCCATGTTAGGATTTTTTTGAAGTTTAACTTAATCTTCCACATCGTACCTTGGCCACCGTGGTTCCTAAAACTCGGTTGGCGAGTCCGCTAAAAGCGACTGCTCTTGATGTTTCGGGTGCAAAGGTACGAAATAAACTTGAAAAACAATCAATTCTAACAAGAAAAGACAAAAATCAGGGTGGGAATTGTCCAAACAGGCATCAACAGCCAGTACGACAACCAAAAAGGAGTGTCCTTCAATCCAAACTGACGGAAAGTATCAAGCAAAGTGTTTAGTTTTGCTTCATACCTTCTGGCAATGGATTGAAGGACTTTCCTTGTCGTACCTTTGACAGAGGGGTGTTCTTCTAATAGTCGATACCCTCGACCATCAGAAGAATATCTCTATGTCAAACTGTTCATGTCCGTTTAGACAATGGTGTGGGCAACGATTATAACGAAAGAACACTCAGCGAAGCTGCTCTACAAAGTATTCAGAAACTTCTGCAGCAAAAGTAATCTGCGATGGCAACATCTGTGAATACTTCTGCTCGCAGAAATGGTTAAAGTTAACATTCTGACTATAAGACTAAAACTGAATGGGTTGGGACTAAGCTGTAAAACACTCGGTTTTATTAAAAAGAATATAAACCGATGATAATCGCTTAATCAAAGGAACCAAACAATAGCTGATAAGCGATCTGTGGCTTCAGCGTCAGTTTGCTTAGCAGTTATTGTCTATAACTAAACCAGGCAACGTTGTGGTCATACACGTTTAACCTCTACATTGCCTACGAAACCGTATAAAAGGAGAAGTCTTATGATATGCAAAAGGGGGTGTGTCAAAAGTTCTGGCACACCCTCTTAACATTATATAACGATCAAAGCCCCGACTTTCCCAAGCCAGGGCTTTGTTATGTCAAAGATTTTTTGTATCTTTGTACATTGTTAATAAGCTATGGCAAAGTTACAATTTAAATTCTACAATCAAGCACAAGGCGAGCTTTTTCCTTCGTTTCTGGGTGAAAAAAATCCCGGAGACGCACCATGTCCGTCTTCTGAGCGGCATAGTTGACGCCCTTGACATCACAGATTTGCTGGAAACGTACAAGTCCTTCGGCTGTCCGGCGTATCATCCTCGCATGCTGCTGAAGGTGGTCTTCTATGCCTACATGAACAATATCTATTCATGCCGCAAGATAGAGGATGCCCTCAAGTACCACGTCCACTACATGTGGCTCAGCGGTAGCCAGACACCCTCGTTCAGTACCATCAACCGATTCCGCAGCGAACACATGAAGGATGCCGTCAACAAGCTCTTCTCCCAGGTGGTGGCACTACTTGTCGACATGGGGCAGATAACCCTTGAGGAGCAGTACATCGACGGCACGAAGATAGAGAGTGTAGCCAACAAGTACACCTTTGTATGGAAGAAGACGGTTGAGAAGAACAAGGCAAGACTTGAGGAGAAGATAAGGGACATACTCTCTCAGATAGAGGAAGGCATAGCGCAGGACAACACCCCGGATGCGGACACCATGCCTGATGCCATAGACAGCAAGCTGCTTGCTAAAAAGATTGAGGAACTCAACGAGCAGAACAGGCAACTGCCTCGTGAGACCAAGGAAGAAAAACAAGCAGCTAAGGCAAAAGAGAAAGCGACAAAGGAACTGAAGAAGCACCAGGCGAAGATGGAGGAATATGAGCAGCATCTCGAAACCCTCGGTCCCCGAAACAGTTATTCCAAGACGGATCCGGATGCTACGTTCATGCGCATGAAGGAGGATGCGATGAACAACGGCCAGACGAAACCGGGATACAATGTGCAGATAGCGACTGAGAGTCAGTATATAGTGAACATGCAGATGTACTGGAACCCGACTGACACGACAACGCTGCCGGACTTCCTACGACATGGCATGGGACTAACAGGCATCATGCCAAAGGAATGTACCGCTGACTCTGGCTACGGCAGCGAGGAGAACTATGAATTCATGCTGCAGAACGATATCGCAGCCTATGTAAAGTACAACTGGTTCCACAAGGAGCAGCACCGCCCATTCCGTGATGATCCCTTCCGTCAGGAGAATCTCTATTACAATAAGGAGGAAGACTACTATGTATGCCCGATGGGACAGCACATGACGCTGGTGGGAGTGACGAGAAAGGTTTCCGACAATGGCTTTGCCTCCTATTCTCACAGGTACCGGGCACAACGATGTACAGGATGTCCACTGAGGTCACAATGCTACAAGGCAAAGTCAGAACAAAGGACGATAGAGGTGAACCACAATCTCAATGAACATAAACAAAAGGCAAGGGAAATGCTTACCTCAGAGGAAGGACTAAGGCACAGAAGCCAAAGACCGATAGAACCGGAGGCTGTTTTTGGACAAATCAAATTCGACTGGCACTACAGACGTTTCCGTCACAGGGGAAAAGACAAGGTCTATATGGACTTTGCCATACTCGCCATGGCTCATAATCTGAGAAAACTCATGAGAAAAGCCCAAAATGAGCTAATGGAGGGGATTTTCGCACATTTATCACGCCTATATAAACCAAATATACCTCATATAACGCCTCTCAAGGCTAACAATCGCAATTTTAGGATAGCAGCCTAAAAAAGTGATCTTTCCATGAAACTCAAAGAACAAAGCCCAAAAGGGGGCGTGCCAGTTACTTTTGACACGCCCCCTTGCCGTTTTAAGACGCTTGCTGATAGTTATCGTTTTCTATTAATGATGATGGGAATGGCACTTAGCTGTAAAGTAACCACCTTCTTCCATGACCTTCAGCAGTCCTTCTATTCCATCTCTATTGGTGCTTTGAAGCAATGTTACGACTTCCTTCTTATTGTATTCAATTTGTTCTTTTGTGAGTTTCATATTTTGACTAAGTGTTAGAATTTTGGAATGACAGCGACACCTGTGTTTACATATAGACAAGCTCCGTAAGTTCAACTTCAAGCAATTTTGCTATCTTTATATAGGTTTCCATCGGAGGGTGACATACATTAGTGCACCATTTTGATGACACTATTGCGAAGAAAAACGGAACGTTTTCAGCAGTCATCAAACATTCGAGTTGAGATCCACCAATACGTCTTTGCCTTCATCTTCCACAAAGATTGTAACCCAAATTCCGCAGCACTTTAGTTTAAATTTCTTTATAAGTTCCTGAGCAACAAAAAGTTGCTCAGGATTTTGCCATGTCAGATTTTTCACTTACCTTAGTGCTGCAAATCAAGACAAGCAAAA
>Ga0256407_10006390_pt1 | contig 18216 bp, 13 predicted proteins | sample RumenRJG_04DNA_FD_193489 | JGI IMG/M metagenome (GOLD analysis project Ga0256407, IMG submission 193489) | Bovine rumen microbial communities from Lethbridge, Alberta, Canada - RJG_04 | ecosystem: Host-associated > Mammals > Digestive system > Stomach > Rumen | place: Canada: Alberta...
ACCCTTCGTCTGAGCGCTCCAAGGGTTCCATTCTGGGTGATAAGACGCGTATGGAAAAACTCTCCACGCACCCAGATTCCTTCATACGTCCTAGTCCAACAGCAGGCTCTTTGGGTGGTGTGGCTCGCAAGACGCGTGAGACCATCATCCTCTGCGAGGCTGCAGGCTTCGACAAGATATTCGTTGAGACCGTTGGCGTAGGACAGAGCGAGACTGCTTGTCACTCGATGGTCGACTTCTTCCTGCTCATCCAGTTGGCAGGTACTGGCGACGACCTGCAGGGCATCAAGCGAGGCATCATGGAGATATGCGATGGCATCGTCATCAACAAGTGTGATGGCGACAATGTCGACAAGTGCCACATGGCAGCCACCAATTTCCGCAATGCGCTCCACTTCTTCCCCAAGACGGAGAGTGGCTGGATGCCTAAGGTGTTGTGCTATAGTGGCTTCTATGGCTATGGCATCAAGGAGGTGTGGGACATGATCTACGAGTATATCGACTATGTGAAGGCTAACGGCTATTTCGACTATCGTCGCAACGAGCAGTCCAAGTATTGGATGTATGAGACCATCAACGAACATCTGCGCCTGAACTTCTACAACAATGACGTCATCAAGCGTCAATTGCAGATAGCGGAACAAGGTGTCTTGGCAGGTCAGCAGACTTCCTTCATGGCTGCCCAAAGCCTCCTCGACGAATACTTCCGCCTATTAAGGTAATCATAATTTCTAATTTCTAATTTCTAATTTCTAATTTCTAATTTTAAATTAAATTGTTGCAAATTGAAATCGACAACGGCAGTGGTTTCTGCTTCGGAGTGACCACCGCCATCCAAAAGGCAGAGGAAGAGTTGGCCAAGGGCAATCAACTCTATTGCCTAGGCGATATCGTTCACAATGGTATGGAGTGTGAACGCCTGCATGAGATGGGACTCATCACCATCAACCATGAAGATATGCGCCAACTGCATAACGTTAAGGTACTCCTTCGTGCTCATGGTGAACCCCCTGAGACCTATGAGTTAGCTCGTCAGAACAACATCGAGATTATCGATGCCACTTGCCCTGTGGTGCTCCAGTTGCAGAAGCGCATCAAGCGCCAGTATGAGGCATCTCTAACCTCAGACTCCTTACCTCTAACTTCTCAGATTGTCATCTTTGGCAAGGAGGGTCATGCCGAGGTACTTGGCCTAGTGGGTCAGACAGCCGACCATGCCATCGTTATCGAGCATTTCGATGATGTTAAGCAACTCGATTTTTCGCGCGACATCTATCTCTATAGTCAGACCACCAAGTCGCTCGACGAGTTCCATCGTATCATCGAATATATCCAGGAACACATCTCCCCCAATGCCACCTTCAAGAGCTTCGACACCATCTGTCGCTCTGTAGCCAACCGCATGCCTAACATCTCGCAGTTCGCCACCAAGCACGACCTCATCCTCTTTGTCTGTGGGCGCAAGAGTTCTAATGGCAAGGTGTTGTTCAATGAGTGCCTGCGTGTCAATCCCAATGCCCACCTCATTGAGGGACCGGAAGAAATAAACCCACAGTGGCTTGAGGGTATCAAGACTGTGGGTATTTGTGGAGCTACCTCCACTCCCAAATGGCTCATGGAACAATGCCGTGATGCCTTGCTTAAGATGTGATTTTCTGGAACTGCTCCATGAGCCATTGCTTCTGCTCAGGGATGGTCATATTGGAATTGTCGAGCAACAGGGCATCGTCAGCTTGACGTAAGGGAGATACCTCGCGATGGGAATCGATGTAGTCGCGCTCCTGCACATTCTTCAGGATGTCGGCATAGTCGGCTTCCATGCCCTTGGCTTTCAGTTCGTCGTAGCGACGCTGGGCACGTACCTCAGCAGAGGCGGTAACGAAGATTTTGAGTTCTGCGTTGGGGAATACCACCGTACCGATGTCGCGTCCATCCATCACGACACCACCTCCACGACCCATCTCCTGCTGTTGGGCTACCATTGCTTCACGTACGAAACCCAGTGTGGCAATGGGACTGACGTGGCTGGAAACCTCCATGGTGCGAATGTCGCGCTCTACGAGTTCACCGTTCAGATAAGTGTCTGGGCGACCAGCCTCAGGGTTGAACTTAAAGGAGATGTGGATGTCGTTCATACGACTGCGTAGACCTGCCTCGTCGATACTGCCATCAGCAGCAAACAACCCGTTGCGCAGGGCGAAAAGGGTGACACAGCGATACATGGCACCTGTATCTACATAAACATAGCCCACCTCGCGGGCCAGGTCTTTGGCCATCGTGCTCTTTCCACACGAAGAGTGACCGTCAATAGCGATTGTTATTTTTTTCATAATGTATATGTTGCGTTAATCAATAAGGACGAAGCACTGACATGATACTTGGCGTATGCTACTTGCAGTTTGAATCGTTGTAGGGTGAGTCCACCACCCACTGAGAGTCCTGCACCATGGGCACTCTCGCTCTCGCCATCAGAGAGTTTCATCTCGCTGGAACGACGGAAGTTGTAACCCCCACCTACCCAGATAGTCTCGCCAATCAAGAGGTCGGCACCTATAGCAAGATGTTTGTTGAAACCCTCGTCCCAACGGTTCAGGCGATTCAGGGTGGCATGTACTCGCAAGGGAGAATTGACAAAGCGCTTGCTGACACCCAGTTGCAAATCAATGGGGATGCGCTCAAACTCATCGTCATAAGCTTTGATTTGTCCACCCAGGTTTTTGGCTACTGCAGACAGCGACCAGCCATTGTCCTCGTGGACATAGTTCAGTCCGAGGTCGAAGGCTACGGCAGCCGAACTGTAACTGCCAATGCTGGAGGAGATGAAGCGGGCTGTGATGCCTCCGCTGATGGCATTGCTGAGCATATAGGCAAAAGTGCCAGCCAGAGCGATGTCCTTGGCAGAGAAAGAACCCGTCTGGATGTTTTCTGCAGTGGTCTCCTTCATGGTGCCATAGTCCATATACTGCGCACTGACACCCCACGTACCTCTTTCTTTAATAGCCTTTACGAATGAGGCAGAAGCAGTTTTGGCACCCTCCATGTAGGTCATGAAGTTGAGGTTGATGCTCTTGTCACTGACCCCATTGAGTAGGGCTGGGTTGTGGAAGATAAGCGTGGCATCGTCATCCGTCAGCGTGATATTGTCGCCACCCAATGCTGCCACATGGGCACTGACAGGAAGGCGCAAGAAGCTATAGACCTCCTGGCTCTCCTGTGCCTGCATCGTGGTGATGCACCACACCATGATCGTGACAAAAAGTGTTCTAATCATCCGAACTTCGTAAAATACCGTGCAAAGATAGCAATAATTCTCAATTTATTCGTACCTTTGCAACATCAAAACGGAATAATTCGCTTTTTATTGCGGAGAAATGGAACAAAAGAAGGCTCCAAAGGCAGATATTGAACAGCGCAGAACCACAGGATTCCTCTTGGGGCTTATCTTCGTGCTGTCTTTGTTCTATGTGGCAATGGAGTGGAATTCCGTGCCTCAACAAGACGGAATAGACCCCTTGGACTTGAGCGATCTGATGCACGAAAGTGAGTTGGTGCCTATGTCGAACGAGGAAACTGTGACCCAGTTGCAGGAGAAGCAACAAGTGGAGAAAGCTGAGCAATTGCGCATTGTGGACGACGAGGTGGAATTGCAGCATCCTGACGAGACCTTGGAGGGGGAAGGTGATGACGACGAGACCCTGTTGGCTGACTTGCAGAAAGAGGAGGACGATAAGGCGCTGGCAGCCTTGGACGTAGACCCCAATAACCCCTTGAACTTCCATGTGGTGGAAGACCTGCCACAGTATCCTGGGGGCGCTGTGGAGTTTATGAAATGGTTGACCAAGACACTGAAATATCCACAGAAAGCTCGCGACCAGAAGAAGCAAGGCAAGGTGGTGGCTGTGTTCTATGTAGAAAAGGATGGCAGTGTGACTGGACTGAAAGTCACCCAGTCGCTCTCGCCAGAATGTGACCAAGAGGCCATGCGCGTGTTGGGCATGATGCCCAAATGGAAGCCTGGCATCCAGCACGACCAGCCCTGTCGCACGAAGGTGTGCATACCCATTGTCTTTAAATTGTAAAATCGAAAAATAAATAGTAAATAGTCAAATTGTAAATATCGTCATGTTAACATCAAACGAAATCCTGCAGAAGGTGAACGATTGTTTAGACCATCTGCGTTATGACCGAAAGCCCGCATCGCTCTATGAACCGATGCAGTATGTATTGTCCATTGGCGGCAAGCGCATCCGTCCTGTACTGATGCTGCTGGGCTATAACCTATGGAAGGAACATCCAGAGGATATCCTGATGCCTGCAGTGGGTCTGGAGACCTATCATAACTACACCTTGCTGCACGACGACCTGATGGACAATGCGGACATGCGTCGAGGACAGCTAACCGTTCACAAGAAGTGGGATGCCAACAAGGCCATCCTTTCTGGCGACTCGATGCTGGTGCTAGCCTATCAGCGCATGCAACAGGTGCCTGCAGACAAACTGCCTGCTGTACTCGACCTGTTCACAGTGACTGCTCTGGAAATTGGCGAAGGTCAGGAGTATGATATGTCGTTCGAGACGCGTAGTGACGTGACGGAGGATGAGTATATCGAGATGATTCGTCTGAAGACCTCAGTGCTGTTGGCTTGTGCCATGAAGATTGGTGCCCTGTTGGCTGATGCTCCCCAAGAGGACGCTGACCGCTTATACCGTTTGGGCGAGCAGATAGGACTGGCTTTCCAGTTGCAGGACGACCTTCTGGATGTCTATGGCGACCCGAAGGTGTTTGGCAAGGCTATTGGTGGCGACATCACCTCGAACAAGAAGACCTATATGCTCATTAATGCCTTCAATCGCGCCAACGACAAGCAGCGTAAGGAGTTGGAGCGCTGGATTAACGCCAAGACTTTCAATCGTGAGGTGAAAGTTGCTGAGGTGACTCGCCTGTACGATGAGATTGGCATCCGTCAACTCTGCGAGGAAAAGATTAATTATTACTTCGAGTTAGCGAACCAGACGCTGGCTGAGGTGAATGTGCCTGAGGAGCGCAAGCTGCAAATCCGCAATTACATGGACGAACTCCTTCATCGCAAAAAATAAATGGTGGATAGTAATTCGTCAAATTGTAAATTTATCGATACCCATTGCCATCTGGATGGCGAGGAGTTTAACGACGATCGTGATGCTGTAGTGCAGCGAGCCCGTGAGGCTGGTTGTACAAGCATCTTCCTTCCTGCCATCGACTTGGCTTCTTGTCAAACGGTGCTTGATACGTGCAAGCATTATCCCGACTTCTGCTATCCCATGCTAGGTCTGCACCCAGAGGAAGTAAAGGCGGATTGGAAAGAGCAACTATCCATTATCCATTCTCAATTATCCATTAGCGAATGTGTCGCCATTGGCGAAGTAGGTTTGGATTACTACTGGAGTCGTGAGTTTGAGCAGGAGCAGTTGTTGGCTTTCGAAGAGCAGGTGCGTTGGTCAGTAGAACTGCAACTGCCCTTGATGATACACTGCAGGAAGGCGCAAAACGAGATGGTGGCTATTCTGAAGAAATATGTCAACGACCTGTCTGGAGGCGTGTTCCACTGCTTTACGGGCAACGAGCAGGAAGCCCGACAATTGTTGGAGTTCGACCGCTTTGTGTTGGGTATCGGAGGTGTGCTGACTTTCAAGAAAAGTCATCTGCCAGAAGTTCTGCCTGCCTGCGTCCCCCTGAGTCGTATTGTACTGGAAACGGATGCCCCCTACATGGCACCCGTTCCCCTGCGAGGCCAGCGCAATGAGTCGTCGTATATAGTGCATGTCATCCAAAAATTAGCGGAGGCGTATGGCGTCAGTGCAGAGGAAATCTGTCAGCAGACGAATGAAAATGTAGCCCGCATCTTTTCTCTAAAAAGATAAAGAATATTAATTTTTCACTTTTCACTTTTCACTTTTCACTTAAAAGTATTACCTTTGTGCCCGAAAATTTTTGGAGAGGTGCTCGAGTGGTTGAAGAGGCACGCCTGGAAAGCGTGTAACCGGCAAAACTGGTTCGCAGGTTCGAATCCTGTTCTCTCCGCAGGAATGAACAGGTTCAAAGCTCCGAGGCAAAACCTCGGGGCTTTGTTGTTCTCTCCGCAGGAATGAACAGGTTCAAAGCTCCGAGGCAAAACCTCGGGGCTTTGTTGTTCTCTCCGCAGGAATGAACAGGTTCAAAGCTCCGAGGCAAAACCTCGGGGCTTTGTTGTTCTCTCCGCTTTCCTGCTTTTATCTTATTGGAAAGTTTCCTCCCACATTATTTGCTTATTTAAAAATTATTCCCTATCTTTGCAAATGCATTGTGTTCGCAAGGGCACTTTGCAGGACATCGTGGGTCGAAAAAGATATTGTATCTGATTCGGAAGTGATTCGTAAGTTCGAAAGTCCCTACCAATGACAATCGACAAACACTCATTGAATCGCAAACGGAGAGGGTACGCCTGTATGGGCGTATCCGTTTGTGCATATTTCAATGAGTGGGTAACTGTGGTAGGGACGCCTGAACTTCGGAATATGAACGACGGGTGCGCTTTCTTTATGTTCTGCGGTGTGAACTATAAATATTGATTAGTCCCTACCACAATGACCGATCAGACAACGAAGACAGAGGTTGACAGTATATCGTCAGACTTCAATGGATTTGCAACTTTTGACAATATCAATCATCGATTGATTGACGACTTAAAAGTGCAGTTAAAAGCAGGTGGCAAGTTACAAATAGCTGCTGCCAGCTTCTCCATTTATGCTTATGAAGCTCTTAAAGAGGAACTGGAAAATATACAAGAGTTGCAATTCATCTTCACATCTCCTACTTTCAATAGTTCAGAGACGGGAAAGAAAGAGAAACGAGAGTTCTTTATCCCCAAACTCAATCGTGAACGCAATCTTTATGGTTCCGACTATGAAATACGTCTGCGCAATCAACTCTCACAGAAAGCTATCGCTCGCGAATGTGCTGACTGGATTCGCAGAAAGGTACGCTTCAAGACCAATACCACTCCTGAAAGTAGACTGGATGGTTTTCTTAATTTGAAGAACGCAGACTCCTCTTTCACTTATTTGCCGTTCAATGAACTTACAACAACAGAGTTAGGGTGTAACAGAGGCAACAATATCAGTCCAGGCGTCAACAGAATTCCATCTTCTGCCACTATGCATTATCTCAACTCTTTTAATGAGATGTGGCAGAACAAGCAGGACTTTAAAGATGTTACTGATACCATTCTCGAGAACATAGAGACAGTCTATAAGGAAAACTCGCCAGAGTTTATCTATTACGTCACACTATACAACATCTTTAATGAGTTTCTGGAAGACCTGAGTGAAGATGAACTCCCCAAGGAAGGTACGGGATTCCGTACATCTCAAATATGGAGTAAACTCTATGATTTCCAGCGTGATGCAGCTTTAGCCATTATCAACAAACTATCTAAATATAATGGTTGTATTTTGGCTGATTCAGTAGGTCTTGGTAAGACATTTACTGCATTAGCAGTCATTAAGTATTATGAGTGTCTGAACAGAAATGTACTTGTACTCTGCCCCAAGAAATTGCACGATAACTGGGATACTTTTACTAAAAACTATGTGAACAACCCTGTCGCTAAAGATCGCCTTCGTTACGACATACTATTCCATTCAGATTTAAGTCGTGATAATGGTTATTCTAGTGGTACTGACTTGTCGAGAGTAAACTGGGGTGCATACGATTTGGTGGTAATTGATGAGAGTCACAATTTCCGCAATGGTGGCAAAGTAACACAGGATAACGATGACGACGACCCCAAGGAGAATCGCTATCTTAAACTGATGAACAAAGTGATAAAGGAAGGTATTCCTACTAAGGTCCTCATGTTATCAGCTACGCCTGTCAATAATCGATTCAACGACCTTAAGAACCAGTTGCAATTGGCTTACGAGGGTGAATCTGAAATCATGAATGAGCGTCTGGAGATAGGCACAGACATTGACGACATTTTCCGTCAGGCGCAGAAAGCCTACAACAAATGGAGTCGTCTGGAACCAGATGAGCGCACTACTGAGCGTCTGCTCGACTCACTGAGTTTCGATTTCTTCCAGTTGCTTGATGCTGTTACGATAGCTCGTAGTCGCAAGCACATCGAGAAATATTATGATATCTCTGAGATAGGCAAATTTCCCACACGCCTTCCACCATTAGAGCGACGTCCGCCATTGACGGAATTAGAAAATGCTCCTAAGTTCAGTGAGATTGCCAATAGGCTGAACTGGCTCAACTATAGTGTCTATACCCCTTCAAACTACATTCAGGCCAGCAAACTATACAAATACGATGTTGACATTTATGAAGGTACAGGACTTTCGATTACCGGTCGTGAGAAAGGTATCCGAAAGCTCATGGCTATCAACTTATTGAAGCGTCTAGAGTCGTCTGTCAATTCTTTCCGTCTGACATTGAAACGTATCAAGGAGCAGATAGACGAGACGATTGATAAAATAGAACACCATCAAGGTGCTTACAACATTGTAGATGTCTATGACTTGGATATTACAGACGAAGAAGATGACCTGTTTGTAGGTGGTAAGAAGACCAAGATAGACTTGGGCGATATGGATATCCTGCGTTGGCGTCGTGATTTAGCAGAAGACCAAAAGACGTTGAGCGACCTGCTGGAACTAATAGCTCCTATCACTCCTGAGCACGACTCCAAACTGAAGATGCTAGAGGAAGACTTGATGAACAAGTTTGCCCATCCTATCAATGGACAGAACCAAAAGGTGCTCATCTTTACAGCATTCTCTGATACTGCAGATTATCTATATGAGAATCTGGCCATGCGTATCAAGAACAATACAGGACTGAATGTTGCACTGATTACTGGTGACAACCAAGACAAATGGACGATCAACAATCGTAAGTTGCGCTCAGACTACAATACCATCCTGACACTATTCTCACCTGTTTCTAAGGAGCGAGACAAGATATATCCAGATGTCAAGGATGAGATAGACGTGCTGATAGCTACAGACTGTATCTCGGAAGGTCAGAATCTGCAGGACTGTGACTATCTGATCAACTTCGATATTCATTGGAATCCAGTACGCATTATTCAACGTTTTGGTCGTATAGACCGTATCGGTTCCAAGAACGATGTCATTCAGCTGGTGAACTATTGGCCAGACATGGAACTCGACGATTATATCAACCTGAAAGGTCGGGTAGAGAGTCGAATGAAGGCTACTATTCTGACTGCAACAGGTGATGACAACCCATTGACACAGGAAGAAACCAACGATTTGGAGTATCGTCGTCAACAGTTGGAACGCCTGAAGCGAGAGGTGGTGGATTTGGAGGAAATGAATACGGGTGTCAATATCATGGATTTAGGCCTGAACGATTTCCGTATGGACTTGTTGCCACACAAAGATGACCAAGATTTGGTAAAGGCTGCCCCAGGCATGAGTGCTGTGGTTGCAGCTAGTGATATTGTGCAACCTGGTGTGATGTTTATCCTGAAGAACCGCAACAATGGCGTAAACATCAACAAGCTTAACCTGTTACATCCCTTCTACATGGTCTATCTCGACAACGAGGGGAATACCATTTGCACACACCTGCAACCCAAACAGCTCTTAGACCGTATGCGTGCTGTCTGCAAAGGCAAGAGCACCTACGACAAAGAACTCTGCAAGGCTTTTAATGCTGAGACTAAGGATGGCAAGCAGATGGAACGATACAGCAATCTGTTGCAGGATGCCATCCGCAGCATCATCGATGTGAAGGAAGAACGCGATGTGATGAGCTTGTTCTCTGTAGGTGAAACCACAGCTCTGATGAATAACATACAAGGATTGGATGATTTTGAACTGATTTGCTTTTTAGTGATACGATGAGAGAGAACCTGCTGCAATACCCAGATACGACGCTCTTTGGCAAGACAGTGCCAAAGAAATACTTCTATGACCAATTAGAAGTAAGCGCAAAGATGAAGCTGCGGTTTGTCAACGACATTGAGGAGATCGTATGGCTATACAAGCTGGCGCCCAACACTCTGAACGCACATAAGGGAGAGCAAGTTGGTGAGATTGAAATCATGCTCTGTCCATTGAAAGACGTGGATTGTCCTGTAGATGTATTCAAGTTCATCAGTCAGAAGATTCCACATCATATTGTGTTTATCCTCCAGTATGGCAACAGCTATCGTCTGCTAATCCAGTATGGCCAGGATGCCTTTGTATCGCAGTGGTGTCCCAAGGAAGAACTTTCGCTGAAAATAGAGGGGCAAACACTTGACCGTATCTACGATGGCTTTGTGGGCCAGTTGACTGGCATTGGCAATAGAGATTCTGAAAGTCTGCAAGAAATCATCCGCTTGAAAAAGGAAATCAAGAAACTATCTGATAAGATAGAAACCCTTCAACGGCAGATACGCAGAGAGCCACAGCTGAATCGTCAGATAGAGATGAACAGCGAGGCGCGAGCAATGAAACAACAATTAGGAGAATTAAAAAAAGAATTAGATAAATGGAACACTTAAAACAAGAAACAGTGAGTGGCGCACAACTGAATATGGATGCGCTCTATCAGATTTGTCCGCAGTGCTTTACGGAAAGCAAAGACCCTAAGACGGGTGAGGTAAAACACGCAGTTGATTTCGAGAAACTGCGTCTGCTGCTTGGTGATAATGTTGCTGAGGGCGATGAACGATACGACTTCACTTGGGTAGGTAAACGTGCTGCTTTGCAGGAGGCAGCTAAGCCCATTCGTAAGACTTTGCGTCCCTGTCCTGAAGAAAGTGTAGATTGGGAGAATACCAAGAACCTGTATATCGAAGGTGATAACCTGGAAGTACTCAAACTGCTCCAGAATTCATATATGGGCAAGGTAAAGATGATATATATCGACCCGCCATACAACACAGGTAATGATTTCGTGTATCAAGATGATTTCCACCAGACCAAGCAGGATTATGATCTCTTCTCTGGCGGCGTCACTGAAGAGGGCGAACGTCTTGTAAAAAACACAGAGAGCAATGGTCGCTTCCATTCGGATTGGTGTTCAATGATTTATTCTAGGCTGATGGTGGCAAGGACGCTGTTATCTGAAGACGGAACTATATTCATTAGCATTGATGATAATGAATTAAAGAATATGGAAAATATTTGCAATGAAGTTTTTGGTGAATCAAACAAAATTGCAGTAATAACAAGAGAAGCAATAAAGGGCGGTTCTAAATCAAAGAATATAAGAGTTGTAAATGACTATGTTGTATGTTATGCAAAAGAATTGGATAATATAGAGTTTGGCGGAATAGAAACTGAAGGAATTGAACTTAATTTGGAAGATGAATATGGTAAATATGCCAAAGGAAGAGAATTAAACAAATGGGGAGCAGGATCGAGAAGAGAAGATTCCCCTTCAATGTTTTATTCTATTCAAGGGCCAAATGGAGAAGCTGTATATCCGATTAGAAATGATGGAAGTGAAGGTAGATGGAGGCTTGGAAAAGTCAAAATGAAAGCTTTACTTGATGCTCATAATGCAATTTTCGAAAAGAGAGATAATGGTACATACATAGTTTATGAGAAGATAAGAAGTAATGCTCCTAAAATCAAACAATTTACTACGTTGTTTAAGGACGAGTATATAAATGCAAAAGGGACAGAGGAAATAAAAGCATTATTTAATGTTGAAAGAGCTATATTTGATTTTTCCAAACCCACTTCGTTGGTTAGAGATTTAATCACATTAGCGGATGCTAAGAATTCAATTATTTTAGATTTCTTTTCAGGTTCGGCCACTACTGCTCAGGCTGTTATGCAACAAAATGCAGAGGACGAAGGAAATCGTACATACATTATGGTTCAATGGCCAGAAGAGACGCCAGAAGACAGCGAAGCCAATAAATGTGGATTTAAAAATCTATGTGAAATTGGAAAGGAAAGGATTCGTTTAGCTGGGAAGAAAATTAAAAAAGAATCAGGTTTTATGGGACAGTCTTTGGATGTAGGCTTCCGTGTATTCAAATGCGCCGACAGCAATATGAAGGATGTATATTACACCCCTGCTGACTACTCACAAGAACTGTTGTTAGGCTTGGAAGACAACATCAAGGAAGACCGAAACGACCTCGACCTGCTCTTTGGCTGTATGCTTGATTGGGGTGTAACCCTTGACTTGCCACTCCGCACAGAAAAGGTTGATGGAGTAAACATCCATATTGTCAATGAAGGCGACTTGGTGGCATGTTTCGAAAAGCATATACCAGAATCTGTTATCGACCATATCGCATCCTTGCTCCCCATGCGCGTGGTATTACGTGATAGCTGCTTCGACGAGGCCAAGGAGAAAATGAACTTCTTCGAGATATTCAAGCAGCGCACTGGCTGGAGCGAAGAGGAAGTAAGAAAGAACGTGAAAGTGATTTAAGCCTATGAAACTGAAGTTTAAGCATCAGCAATTCCAAAAGGATGCAGCGCAGGCAGTCGCTGACGTGTTCTTTGGCCAGCCATTTTCTGATAGAAACACCTATCAGATAGACCAAGGTACGGGTGGTGGCAACTTCTTCGAGATGATTGGTACCAGCAATATGCCGCTGAAGATAGAGCGCGAAACGCTGATAGATAATATCCGCCAAGTGCAGATGCGCCAAGGCATGAAGCCTATCGAGCGTCTAGAAGGTGGAAAGGATTTAAAGCTGACCATCGAGATGGAAACGGGTACGGGTAAGACATATACCTATATCAAGACCATGTATGAACTAAACCAGAAATATGGCTGGAGTAAGTTCATCATCGTGGTTCCCAGCGTTGCTATCCGTGAGGGCGTGAAGAAGAGTTTCGACATTCTGCAAGACCACTTCGCTCAGGACTATGGCAAGCGTATCCAGTACTTCATCTATGACAGTAGTCAGCCCACGAAGATTGACATCTTTGCATCGGACACCAACATGCATGTGATGATTATCAACACCCAAGCCTTCAACGCCCGTGGTGAGGATGCACGACGTATCTATATGGCACTCGACTCATTCCGTAGTCGAAAGCCCATTGACGTGATAGCAGCCACCAATCCCATCGTGATTATCGACGAGCCACAGAGTGTGTTGGGAGCCAACAAAGCTAATGCCACCCGTGAGAAGCTGGAGGCATTCAAGCCCTTGTTTACCTTGTTGTATAGCGCAACTCACAGACGCGATGATGTCTATAACATGATTTATCGCCTGGATGCAATGGATGCCTATAACAAGAAACTGGTGAAGAAGATTGCCGTGAAGGGTATCGAACAGAAAGGTTCTACTGCCACCAATGGCTACTTCAACCTTCAGGAGATTGTCATTTCTACGGGTAACCCGCAGGCACGTATTTCGTTTGATGTCAAGTCGGATTCTGGCGTGAAACAGGCTACCAAGACGGTGGATGAAGGTTTTAATCTCTATGACCACAGTGGAGAGTTGGCTGAATACAAGGATGGATATATCATTCAGCAGATTGACGGACGTGAAGGTAGTGTTACACTGCTGAATGGTCAGAAGTTCTACGAGGGTGATGTGGTGGGTGCCGTGAACGAGGATGCTTTGCGTCGCATACAGATAAGCGAAACCATCTACACACACCTGCAGCGTGAGCGTGAACTGTATCGCAAAGGCATTAAGGTGTTGTCCCTCTTCTTTATTGACCATGTGGAGAACTACCGTGTTTATGGAGAGGGAGGAAGCACCAGTAATGGCAAGTTTGCAGACATGTTCGAAGAGGAATACAAGAAAGCCGTGGAGTCTCTGCAGCTGAACTTCGACGAGGAGGACTTTGCTCAGTATCTGAAGAAATGGCAACCGGAGCAGGTACACCAAGGCTATTTCTCAAAAGATAAGAAAGGTCATTTCGTGAACTCCAAACTGGAACGAGGCACTACCGAGTCGAACGATAGAGATGCTTATGACTTGATTATGAAGGACAAGGAGCGACTGTTGAGTTTCGAAGAACCTGTACGCTTCATTTTCTCACACTCGGCACTGAAGGAAGGTTGGGATAATCCTAACGTGTTCCAGATTTGTACGCTGAAGAATTCGGATAACGAGACAAAGAAGCGTCAGGAGGTTGGACGTGGTATGCGCCTCTGCGTGAACAAATTGGGTGAACGTCAGGATGAAGATGTGCTGGGTATGGATGTTCACGAAACCAATGTGCTGACCATCATTGCCAGTGAGAGCTACGATGATTTCGCCAAGAAACTTCAAACAGAGATTGCGGAGGTTGTAGCAGATCGTCCTGTATTGGTTACCGCTACGCTGTTCAACGACCAGGTAGTCTATGACCAGAGTGGAAACACCCATCGCTTTAGCCATGAGGAGTCTGTGGGTATCGTTGAGATGCTGGCTTATCAAGGCTACGTTAGAAAAGGTCGTTTGACAGATAAATACCATCAGGACAAGAAGAACAAGGCACTTGACTTCGATGAATACAACTCCGTTAAGGATGCAATAGTGCTGATGCTCGACAAGATTTACGATCCTGACAAGCTGATGCCAGATAATAGTCGTAAGGTACGCGAGGCCCACTTTGACAAGAATAAGTTTGATAAGAAGGAATTCCAAAACCTCTGGAAGAAGATTAATACGAAGACCTACTATACGGTGGACTTCGAGACAGAGGAACTCATCAAGAATGCCATTAAGGAGATTGATGACCATCTGAATGTTTCGGAAATCAGAATTATGGTTGGCTCTGGAGAACTGGAGAAGATACAGGACAAACAATCGCTGCAGAATCAGACTGCAATGACCTCAGCCAAGGTAAAAACCATTCATGTAAAGGAGGCTATAGGTGGTAGCGTAACCTACGACCTGATAGGCAAGCTTGTTGAAGCCACTCAGCTGACACGTCATGCCATTGTGCAGATACTGACAGGTATCAGGGATGCAACCTTCAAACAGTTCAGGATTAACCCTGAAGAGTTCATCATCAAGGTTGGCAATATGATTAACCAAGTAAAGGCTCTGGCTGTTATTCAGCATATAGAGTATCACAAGATGGAGGAACGTTTTGAGACTGATATCTTTGCAGAATCAACTCTGAAAGGAAAGCTGGGTATCAATGCCATCGAATCTGCCAAGTCGCTCTATGACCTTGTGGTGGTAGATAGTCAGGGCATCGAGAAGAAGTTTGCTGAAGAGCTGGAGGCTCACGACGATGTGGTGGTATATACCAAGTTGCCACGAGGCTTCTATATCAACACCCCTATGGGCAAGTACAATCCAGACTGGGCCATCGCCCTGAAGGAAGGTGACGTGAAACACATCTACTTCGTGGCAGAAACCAAAGGCAGTTTGGAATCAGGCCAATTGCGAGGTACTGAGGCTGCTAAGATTGAATGCGCTCGCCAGCACTTCCTGACTATCAGCAGTGGCGACATCAAGTATGATGTGGTAACTAGCTATTCTGATTTGATGGCTGCGGTGATGAAGTAAATAGAATCTATGAAAAGAAAGAAGGTTGACGTGAATCAAGGGCCTGACACCTGATCTGTTCTAATCCATTTGAGCCACCATCGAGCGGCTCTTTTCATATAAATTGATTATGGGCTCGTTTCTACCAGTCACCAATTAAAATGGGTATTTGAATCCGTGAGACTCGTAATAGTCTTTGAAGTAATTATCGAACCCTCTCTCTTCGTAGTATTCGTAATCCCTTATCTTTGAATTAGTGGGAGCAGTATACTTGCTGAAGTCAAACTTGACCCTACGGCTAAGAACATCACCTCCTGTCTGCAAGTCTGCACCCCAGGCTATCATAATCTCCCAGAGAACAGCTTCTGTCTGACTATCGGTATAATCCCAATCAAAATGTACAAACTCTCCTGTTTCATAAAAATGCTTCAAGATAGCTAGGAAAACCCAGCTGTAATGCTTATTCCATAGATGGTTAAACCAAAGTGCAGCTGATCCCTTCCCAAGGTCACGCTCAAAACATGCAAAAAATTCGTCATCGCTCATCGTGACAGTCTTAAGCCACGGAAACTTTTTGCTTTCTTCATCGTAATAAGCCTGCTCTTCCGCAGTCATATCTCTAAAAATCTTTCCCATATTACACAAATATAAGTTATTAAAGTATCAAGCTCTCTTCAGAGTTTTAATTGAGAATGCCCTTGTTACGCTTGGGCTTATGACGGATATCCATGTCAGCCATGCCGGTTGGCATCGAGCCGTTGGCAACACCTTGCTCGCCACCAACGAGACCCCAATAGAACACTTCAGCGGCAGCTTTATCGTCAGCGGCAGTTACAATGTCGTTGGTCAACTTGTCGCCCATCAGTGACTTTTTGGCGGCTTGATAGACCAGTTTCGCATTATCGCGTGAACTGATCATACCCTTGCGGTTCACGTTCTTGCCTGGCATCATCATGGCGAACAGACCCGTCATGAACACACCAAAGGCCGTCTCTTCTTTCTCACGGCAGAAACGCAGCGTATCTCCTGTGGCCAGCATGTCCACCATATTGACGAAGTTCCTTCGCAACTCTGCTACGTGCTCTTCGCCCTTTGCATGTTCCTCGTCACTCACGTACATCCGCTTCGGTTTCTTCGTCCAAGGCATTGGCCCATCGGCCTCACGCAGTCTGGTACGCTCTGAGCTGACATTCAGTACCGTCTCGTGACGGTTCATTGCATTCACAAAGCGGATGTTCTTGCGTTCGTCCTTGCCCAGCCACTTCATTAAGTCCTTGGATGGCGTGTTAAAGAAGTATAGTCCGAACAGCGTTGCGTAGGCTGTCTGCAGACAGTCCTCTTCCCATTCTTCGTAGTGGACATTATCGGGCCACTCAAAACTTTCGTCAAGCCCTTTCTCCACAGCATTCTTAGCCGGAGTGCGGAAGCGGATGAGTTCGAGCAGGCTGATGTTTGGATTTTTCTTGTAAAAATCGATAGGGTTCGTGAACTCCTCATTAGAGGGCGTTTCAAGTTCCTCGGCGAAACGGCTCAGGCACCAAGAGAAAAACCTGAAGATATTGTTCTCGTCGTTAGGTTTGCTGAATTTCTCTGCCAGTATGTGATACTCGCTAATCATGTGTATCAATACGAATGTAATTCTTGCCTCGCGGTCGCTTATTTTGGCGGCTGCATTCAACTGGTGCTTCATCGCTGCCAGTATTTCTTTGTTTTGATAGTCCTTAATCATATGTCGTTTGTTAAAATCGAGATGCAAAGGTACTCATAAATTTCGAGATATCGCCCGATTTAGCTAAAAAAAAATAGGAAGCCTAATTGGTATAAGCCTGATGCGATTGGCCTTGAATGTATCAATCGTGAAGTCATTGTTGAATTCTTGGAGTGGCTACAGGTGACCAAAGGCTGCCAAAGTAGCACACGTTCTTTAACTCAAGGGGAGCCCGACTTACAAATCCCGGTATTACGTATGTAGTTAAAAAGTACGCAGATATGGCACGATCAGAGCATCCTGATTTGATTCCGGAAATGATCAGTCCTCATGTGCTGCGGCACTCTAAGGCCATGCATCTCCTGCAGGCAGGAGTTAACCTAATTTATATAAGAGACTTGCTTGGCCATGTGTCCGTACAGACTACGGAAGTTTATGCCCGTGCAGACTCGAAAGCCAAGCGAGAAGCTCTTGAGAAGGCTTATGCAGATATTGGACTCACAACACCTACTGCTCAAACCAGTTGGGAGCGTGACCCGAAACTGAAAGCCTTTCTCAAAAGCCTTGGATAACTAAATATAATCAAAAGCAGATTTTTGAAAGTGAAAGAAATCGCATTTGATAATCAGACACTTAGAAAGTCTGCTTTTCCCAACTTTTGATTATCATTTAGTTGTGAATATTCCTTGCTCGGCAGGAAACACGGGCAATCCTTGTGGACATTGGGCAGCTCGCGGTGACCCAGAATCTTGGCGTCGGGGTAATCGACCTTGAGGCTGCGCAGCAGGGCTACCAAGGCAGCCTTCTGCGCTGGGGTTCGCGTGTCGGCCGCGCGCCCATGCTCGTCTAAGCCACCTTCATAGCAGATGCCGATGCTGTGGGCATTATAGCGGCGGGCATGCATGCCGACCTCTGCTTCACTGCGGGTCTGATAGAGCTGGCCATCACGGGTGATGTAGTAGTGGTAGCCGATGCCCTTGCCGTGAAACTGGGCATTATGACACGCCCGGAGGTCTTCGACGGTGAAACACTGATTGCTGCGTGTTGCGGAGCAATGGATGA
>Ga0256407_10006391_pt1 | contig 18216 bp, 19 predicted proteins | sample RumenRJG_04DNA_FD_193489 | JGI IMG/M metagenome (GOLD analysis project Ga0256407, IMG submission 193489) | Bovine rumen microbial communities from Lethbridge, Alberta, Canada - RJG_04 | ecosystem: Host-associated > Mammals > Digestive system > Stomach > Rumen | place: Canada: Alberta...
ACAAATCCTTTCTCCGCTTTTCCGGTTGAAATTAAACAGGCCCTACACCTTAGCGTGCAGAGCCATGTAAGAACAGCCGGAGCTGAAAGGACTTCCCCTTAGTCAACGAATCTGATAAGAAGGTCATCTACAGCATCAGTGTATCTGCCTTCCGCAATAAGCTGGTTTTTGAGTTCAATAAGCGCCAGCACTATGATCCTCATTTCATCATATGTGAACTTCATCTTTGGTTTGAACATGATGCATACCTCCTTCTATATGATTATTAAAAAATCTATTAGCATCTGATGCAAATATGTAAATCTTATTCTCTCAGTTCCTGCAGCATCTGCTCCAGCCTCAGCATTCTTTCTTTTCTGATAAAGAAATCTATCAGCGCATGCACCTCTACTACTTCTTTTCTGCCAAAGTTACATGACGGGAATCTTCTGTCAAAGAACAGCAGTCTTACTTCTTCTTTACTCCAGCCACTCAACTCCTGAATGTCATCCTTGGTATAAAACACAACCTTGGGAGAATGATATATGGTACCAATATCGAGCCAATCAAGCTTAAGTTTATTGACCTTTTCCTGTACTTTAGGGAAAGTTGGTTCAATATCATATCGTTTTACCCTCGAATTAGACGTTTCAGTATTTTGGTAGTAATAGTTATTCCGATAATAGTTCATATCTCCTTCCTCCAGTAATTATCATGGATCCTTTCACGTTTTACAGATAAAAAACGAATCAAAGCATGGTTTTCAACCAGCTTTCGTTTTCCATAATCTATCGAAGGAAAACTGGGATCATTGAAAAGCTTCTGCACTGTTCTCTGGCTCCAGCCGCTCATTTTCACGATATCCGGAATTGAATATAAAATAACCTCAGATGATATACAGATCTGTCCTGGAGATGGTTTTTCATCCGAATGTATTTTTCTGTTTTTTGGAATGTTCGGCTGGTATCTTTTCATGCTATCAGTGTAATATGGCTTCAGGATTATCTCAAATGTGTAAATCGGCGCAAACCAAAAGGCATGACCTGCTTTTTTCAGCAAATCACGCCTTTGTAAATCTGTTAAATAGCGTTATTTAGCGTTACGAAATAATCGCTCTTACGATTATATTCTCATTACTTGTTATATAGAAACCTATAAATGGGGTAAAATTGGGGTAGTTGGGGTAGTATTTTGATGTTTTTCACATCATTTCCCTACGCTGCTGAAAGCTGTTTTTCATACTTCATACAACGCTTTTCTGTCCCATTTTTACTTCGCTCTTAGTACAGCTTCGCGCCTGCCGGGATCCTGTCGTCTACGAGCAGGAGATTGAGCATCTCCTCTCCGTCATACTCGTTGACTGCACTGATCAGCATGCCGTTTGAGTACTCTCCCATCATCTTTCTCGGCGGGAGATTGGTGATCGCAACTGCAGTCTTTCCAACGAGTTCAGAAGGATCGTAGTACATCTTGATGCCGCTCAGGATGACTCTGTCCTCACCGGATCCGTCGTTCAGAACGAACTTCAGGAGCTTGTCAGACTTCTTTACTTCCTCGCAGGATTTGATCTTCACGACCCTGAAATCCGACTTGCTGAAGGTCTCAAAATCCACTTCCTCTTCGAAGAGCGGCTCTACCTTGACCTTGCTGAAATCGATCTCAACTCTCTCCTTCTTGGCGGCCCCGCCCTTGCCTTCCGGCTTCATTGTCGGGAAGAGCTGGACGTCTCTGATTGTCGCACTGTCGGTGAGGAGCATGACTAGTCTGTCGACTCCGATACCGATTCCACCTGTAGGCGGCATTCCGACTTCAAGAGCGTTGACGAAATCGGTGTCCATAGGATGAGCTTCATCATCTATACCAAGGTCGAGCTGTCTCTGCTGCTCAGCAAATCTCTCATACTGATCGATAGGGTCGTTCAGCTCTGAGAAAGCGTTGGAGAGTTCCCAACCGTTGATGTATGATTCGAATCTCCTTGTGATGCGAGGGTCTTTAGGATCCTTCTTAGCGAGAGGTGATACTTCGAGCGGATGTCCGCATACAAAGCATGGGCCGTCGAGGAATCCCGGGATGTCTTCACAGTAATCTTCGAACATCTCTGCGATGAGCTTGCCTCTTGACCAGTCTGCTTCGTTTTCGAAGGTCATGCCGTACTTTTTGGCAGCCTCGATTGCCTCTTCGTCGCTGTCTATCTTATCGAAAGGAATTCCGGTTGCATCGATAACTGCCTGAGTCATATCGATCTTACGCCATGGCGGTGTAACGTCAAATTCCTTGTCGCCGTACTTTATGATAGGTGTACCGTTTACAGCCATAGCGCACTTATATGTCACCTGCTCCATGAGATCCATCATCGTCTCGAGGTTAACAAAAGCCTTATAAGCCTCCATCGATGTGAATTCAGGGCTGTGGTTCTTATCCATGCCCTCATTTCTGAAGACCTTGCCGATCTCATACACTCCGTCAAGTCCGCCTACGATGAGTCTCTTGAGATGGAGCTCGAGCGAGATCCTGAGAGTCATGTCTATGTCGAGAGTATTGTGGTGTGTCAGGAACGGCCTTGCAGCAGCTCCGCCGGCGATATTTCCGAGCACAGGTGTCTCGACCTCGATCAGATCGTAATCATCTTCAAGCACCTTACGCATGGTGCTGATAATTTTTGCCCTCTTGAGGAATACGTCTCTTACATCTTCGTTCATAATGAGATCGACGTATCTCTGGCGATATCTCAGGTCTGTATCCTTGAGTCCGTGCCACTTGTTAGGAAGCACCTGAAGTGACTTGCAGAGGAGCTTTACCTCCATTGCCCTTACACTGATCTCGCCTGTCTTGGTCTTGAAAACGACACCGTTTACACCGATGATATCGCCTACATCATAGGTCTTGAATACGTTATACTCTTCCTGACCGATGTTGTCTCTGGCAACGAAGATCTGGATCCTTCCCTGCTTGTCCTGCATGTCGACGAAAGCGACCTTGCCCATGCGGCGGAAAGCCATTATACGTCCTGCGACCCTGACTTCCTCGTCTTCCATAGCATCAAAATTGTCCTTGATGTCTCCGGAATGAGCAGACACATCAAATGTCTCCTCAAGATACGGGTCTCTTCCCATGGCGCGGAGCTCTTCGAGCTTTTTCCTCTTGATCTGCCTCTGTTCGCCTATTTCCTTTTCAGTCAGTTCTCTTTCTTCTGCCTGAGCAGGTGCCTGGTTCACATTATTATCTGACATTATCTCTTGACCTCCAGTACTTCATACTTAGCGATCCCGTCCGGAACTGCAAATTCAGCCTTATCGCCGGCCTTGAGTCCGATCAGGTGCTCTCCGACAAGAGATGCGTTGGACAGCTTGCCGTTGAGAGGATCTGCCTCGGTGGTTCCAACGATTTTGTAGGTCGCAGTAATACCAAGCACCAGATCCCTGACAGTAACAGTACGTCCTGTCTGTACGGAATCATCGCCTTCTTCTGTTTCGTCTACGATAACTGCTGTACGAAGGATCTCTTCAATCTCAGAGATCCTTTCTTCTGTCTCAGCCTGCGCATTCTTGGCTGCATCATACTCAGCATTCTCGCTGATATCTCCGAGAGCGATAGCTTCTTTAAGTCTCTCGGCATTTTCTTTACGGGTGACAGTGATAAGCTGTTCGAGTTCAGCGTTCAGATTGTCATAACCTTCTCTGGTCATTTCATGGGAATTGTTGACTGCCATTTCTTTTCCTTTCGATTAGATGATCTGTTGTATTTTCTTATTTATATTATTGATGTGTATATCCTTATAAGTGTCCTATAGACGCACTCCTATCTCACCGAGCTCGTATTTTGTTACGTTCTCGCTGGATACGAGATGCAAAACGGCTGTGTAATACAGTTTGAAGCGCACTACATCTCCGACTTTGAGCTTCTCCTTGCAGTCTTCGATGTCCAGTATCGTATGGTCTCCCGAGCACCCGAGTATAAAAGAGCCCTCCAGCTGAGGAAGCAGATCGTTATAGTCACCGAAATCCGCTCCGCCGATAGCGAGCAAAGCACGTCTGCGATCTCCTCTGTCCTTATATACTGCTTTCTTTCCAAAAGCGTTAACTCCGAGCTTTCCTATCGGATGTGTAGGCTTGGTCCTTACTTCGATGACCTCCGCCTCGAGTGTTATAGCGTCGTCATGAAGAATGTCCATCTCTTTTCTGCCGTATATCCTGCAGGTCTCTTCGTTCGATCCTAGGAAAGATGCTCCGCCTATCCTGAGCATATTGACCTTCTCAGGCATGACTCCGTCGAACATCGGCATCATGCTTGATGTGGCTCCGCCGGATACTATTTCGAGTGGCCGGCCTATAGCCTTTTCTACAGCCTCGGCACATCTGACAAGATGCTTCATCTTTTCTTCGGTAGGCATGACAGAACCGTAGCAGCCGAGATTGGTACCGACACCGGCGAGATTAAGTCCTGTTAGAACTTCTTCTGTGTACTTAGCAACATCTATCAGTTCTTCCGGGTCGAAGAAACCTTCTCTCAGGTCACCCAGATCTGCCATCAGTATCACATTGTGGATCTTTCCTGCCCTGATAGCAGCCTCATCCAGGGCTCTGAGTGTAGTGAACTCGCTCTGGAGGCTGTATTCACATACCTTGACCATCTCATCGAGTTCTGAAAGCATAGGAACCCTGATCATCATCATAGGGATCTTCACTCCGGCTGCCTTGGCTCTTGCAAGCTGTTCAAGCCTTGAGCTTGCTATCCACTTAGCGCCGCATGCCTCATAGTCAAGGGCTGCGCTGGCAAGACCGCCTGTGACCTTGATCACTCCGGCAACATCGATGCCTGCCTCATTGCACCAGCCCACGACAGTCCTCATGTTGTCACGGAGTTTTTCATGATCGAATATGAGTGCCGGTCTTTTTTTCATAAACTGTTCTCCTGTTCATCAGTGGGAGATAATTCTTACATCAGTCAGCGAGCTTGTTTTCCTCGACGAATCTCCTGATCTTCATGCCGGTCGTCTTGTTGAACTCGCCTCTCTTGAGAACTATGTGCTTTACTCTCTTCCAGTCAGGCCAGACTGCGTTGAGTCTGTCTATCTCGCTGCTGATAAGTGCCAGCACAGCGCTCTCATCATCTGCCTTTTCACCAAGCGTCTCTCTGACGTTTTCCATATCAGGTCTGAGAGTAACATATATGCCTCTCAGCATCCTGTCTTCATTATTCTCGTCAGCCCACACCATGCATTCCTCTACATATGGACTGCGGCAGATCTTTTCCTCAAGCTCTTCTGGGAAAACGTTCTTACCGTTAGCTGCAATGATGACGTTCTTCCTGCGGCCTGTTATGTATATATAGTTGTCTTTATCGAGGTGTCCGATATCACCGGTGTGGAACCAGCCGTCTTCCATGCAGGCAGCTGTTGCCTCTGGATTTTTATAGTAGCCCATCATGACCATAGGTCCTCTGAAGCAGATCTCACCGTTGCCGTCCTCATCCGGTTCAACTATCTTGCACTCGGTGAACTGGAAAAGCTTTCCGGCGCTTTCGTTGCGCATGTATTTCCACTGATCAGGGTTGAGTGCTACCATAGGCGACGTCTCGGTGAGGCCGTAACCCTGCAGACACGGTATACCCATGCTGCGGAAGAAAGCCAGCACCTTAGGGTCGACTCTCGCACCGCCGGCGATGAACATGTCTATGCGTCCGCCGAACTGGGCCATGATCTTTTTCGCTATAGGCTTCGCAACGTTTATGCCTATTTTGCTTGTTACATTATTGATGGCAAAAAGCGTATTGACCAGTTTGTCCTGGCCCTGCTTCTTAAGAGTCTTCTGTATGGTGTTATAGAACTTTTCGTAAATCAGCGGGACAGCCAGCAGGAATGTCGGTCTGACAGCCTGCATATCCTTGGTGATGTATTTAAGTCCTCTGCAGAATGCCATGGAGGCACCCATAAAGCAGCCTTCAAGCATGGTGCAGGTACACTCATATGTATGGTGTATAGGGAGCACGCTGAAGAAAATATCTTCAGGACATACCTCCAGATATGTCTGAGCAATAAGGATATCCGTGCATAGATTTCTGTGTGAAAGCATTACGCCCTTGCTGACTCCGGTGGTGCCTGATGTGAAAAGGATGGACACCATATCTGAAGCTCTGACTCTTGCATCCACAAACGATCTGTCACCGCTTTCCACTTTGCCTATGCCTTCAGATCTGAGAAGGTTCCATGAGTACAGTCCGTCTGCTTCACTTTCGTGAAAGTCCCTGTTTACTCCTATGACATATCTGAGACCTGTTTTACCTGATGCCTTGATCTCCTTGAATACTTCGTAATACTTATTCTGACAGCAGATGACTGCATTGAGGTCACCCATATCACAGAGGTTCTCAAGTTCTTCTTTTGAAAGCTCTTTATCGAGAGGCACCACGACACCGACTCCGCCGGTGACCGCCCAGTAGGACTCTGCCCACTCATAGCAGTTCGCACCTATAATACCGATGTGAGCTCCTTTAAGACCAAGTCCCAGAAGAGATGTACCGAGTCCTCTTACGTCTCTGAGTACTTCGCTGTAAGTGAATTCAGTATAGTCTTTATCACCCGGCATTATCTGATGATAGAGCACCTTGTCCCCCCAGATAGCCGCACTGGACTCAAGCAAGTACTTCAGATCAGGTACAGCTCTGCCTATCCTGTACATGACTTCGGGTACTGTACTGGCAGTAATGGCATCCACATAGCTTTTCATGTCTGCCATTTCAGCAGCCTTCAGTTCCCTGTATTCCTCTTCAGTCAGAGCATCAAGGTCAGAAGCAGCATACTTTTGCAGAATTTCTTTATAATCACTTTTCATCTATATTGGTCCTTTTTTATGTTTTTCGGGCTGCTTCCTCGCACGTCCCGAACTGATAAATTTTAACATTATCAACTGCTACTGTCAATTTTACAGATAGCCGGAAATGGTTCATTTTTGACACATTTATTATTTTGTCCCGGCATATAAAAATGGCAGGGCCGCTGCCCTGCCGGATCAAATTATCTCTCGAATACACGAAGGAACTGTTTTGTTCTCTCCTCCTGAGGGTTGTCGAAGACATCCAGTGGATCTCCCTGCTCAACAATGACTCCTCCGTCCATGAAGAGCACTCTGTTGCTGACTGCTTTTGCAAAAGGCATCTCGTGTGTAACGACTACCATCGTCATCTTCTCCTCTGCGAGCTGGCGGATTACTTTGAGGACCTCGCCTGTCAGTTCCGGATCCAGAGCTGATGTCGGCTCATCGAAGAAGAGTATCTCAGGCTTCATTGCCAGCGCTCTTGCAATAGCTACACGCTGCTGCTGGCCTCCTGAGAGCTGATAAGGATATGCATTCGCCTTATCTGCAATACCCATTTTGCCGAGCAGCTCCATTGCAGTCGCCTCAGCTTCATCCTTGCTTATCTGCTGCACGTGCATCGGTGCATCGATAATGTTCTTGAGGATACTATAGTGAGGGAAAAGGTTGAATTGCTGGAAGACCAGACCGCAGTATTTGCGGAATTTGCGCATCTCCTGATGAGGAACATACACTGCGTTTCCGTTCGCATCTGTGTGTGCTGCCTTTTCACCCATGTAAATGATCTCACCGCCATCGATGGTCTCAAGGAAAGTAGCACACCTGAGCAGGGTGGACTTACCTGAGCCGGACGGTCCGATGATGCTGACGACCTCTCCGCTGTCTACGCCAAAACTTATGTCCTTGAGCACTTCAAGTTCTCCGAAATGCTTTTCTATATTGTTCATCTCTAAGATCATGGCGCCCTCCTACTTATAGTAATCCATCGACTTCTCTATTCTGTTCATGACGATCTCAACGATGTAGTTCGCAACGAAGTAGAACACTCCGGCGATCACGAAAGGCATGAACGATGTCTGAGAAGCGGCTATCTGCTTTGCAAGCGAGAACACTTCCTGGTAAGCAAGTGTGAACGCGAGAGAGGTATCCTTGACCAGGGTGATGACCTCATTGGTCACAGACGGCATGATGATCTTGATGACCTGCGGCAGTATTATGCGCATGAAGGTCTGTGTTTTGGTATAACCGAGCACCTCGGCAGCTTCATACTGTCCTACAGGGATGGATTCTATACCTCCGCGGTATATCTCTGCAAAATACGCCGCATAGTTAAGGACGAATCCCAGGATGATCGCCGGAAAGCGCCATCCGCCGATATTAAGTCCAAAGAGGTAGTATGGTCCAAAATACCATACGAGCAGCTGCAGCATCAGAGGTGTGCCGCGCATTATTGAAATGTAGCCGCTTATAATGCCGCGCACCACTTTGAACTTTGATTTTCTCAGCAGCGCGACTATCATGCCCAGCGGCAGCGATCCGACGAGAGTCAGTGAGAAGATCAGAAAAGTCTTCCACATGCCCTCCGCCATAGTTGAAAGCATTGTTGCGAATGTCATTGTAGAACCTCATGAAAATGCCGGCGCGCCGGATGATTATTTCCGGCGCGCACAGCCTTAAATAGCATTTTAAGCTGTTTTCTTTCCTGTTTCAGGATCGGAGCAAGTCAGAATAGCTTATTCTGCCTTGAGTGTCAGATAATCCTTGATCTCAGGATAATTCTCAGCGATCTTGTCAACTGTTCCGTCTGCAGCAAGAGTCTTAAGTGCCTCATTGATCTTATCGCAGAGCTCTGTATCATCCTTGCGGAATCCGATACCGTACTGCTCGCTTCCGAGGTTTTCCTCGAGGCAGACCAGAGTATCATCTTCTGCCATAGCTTCCTGAGCTCTTGTAACATCGATAGCGAGAGCATCTACAGCACCGGCCTTAAGATCTGTGATCGCAATAGTATATGTTTCATATACTTCAAGTGATGCGAATGTATCAGCAAGCTCTTTCTGACCTTCTTCATCATTAAGGAGATCATAAGCAGATGTTGCAGTCTGTACACCGACTTTCTTGCCTGCAAGGTCAGCGAGGCTTGCAATTCCGGAATCCTTCAGGACCATGATCTTCTGGGTATTGTCAGAATATGGCATACTCCAGAGATAGTCATCTTCTCTGCCGTTGATGGTGAATCCTGACCATATGCAGTCACAGCTGCCTGCGTTGAGCTCAGCGTCCTTAGCGTCCCAGTTGAATGGAACTGCTTCATATTCCCATCCATAGAGCTTGCATACAGCCTGTGCCATCTCTACATCGAATCCGCCGATCTCGCCGCTGTCATCCCTGTAGGAATACGGACGGTAGTCAAGGTCGAATCCGTGCTTGAATACATAGCCCTCACCATACTGTTCTGTTTCTGTAGCTGCAGTTTCTTCCTCAGCATCCGAGCCACCGCCGCATGCAGCGAAAGCGAGCATTGTGAAGATCATTGTAAATGCCAGTAAAAGCACTGTCAGTTTCTTTTTCATAATATACAGTTCCTTCCTATTTCATGTAGTGTTTCTTGCTTGGTATCACTTTAGCGCGCTAAAGCGATAAATCGACAAAACAATAGTACCAAATATCCCCCCAAATGGTCAACAAGTATCTTGAATTCTTTGCAAAACATATACTGCGCAGATATGCAGCCGGGTGTCAAAGAGTACTTTTTTTGCCGGTAAAAAAGCTCCCGGTACAGGGAGCACATACAGATTATCAGATATTATCATTTATTATCATTCGGGCAATTTCACCACATCTATCCATGCGATCGCGTTTGATATCTCGAATAGTTCATCAGGAGTAAACCCCGCTGCGGAGTTTGATGATCCGCAAGCCGGGAATACCGTCTCGAATCTCTTCATCGACTCGTCGCAGTATATGCGCACATCATCTCTTGTCACGCCGAAAGCGCATACCCCGCCTATCTCATGATTAGTATATTCAGGGACCTCTTCCGGAGTCAGCATCCTTGCCTTTTCACCGAAGTATGCTTTGTACTTCTTGTTGTCGACTCTGGCATCTCCTGCGACCTGGATCAGCACGCCGCTTCCGTCTTTCAGCTTGAAACTAAGAGTCTTACATATACGCGCAGGCTCAACACCGACCGCTTTTGCAGCCAGCTCAACTGTGGCACTCGAAACATCGAACTCCATTATCCTGTCGGCACATCCTTTTTTCTCAAGATATGCTCTTGCAACTTCAATTGACATGTTTACCTCCGGTCCGCATTACGGAATGTGCCAAAATACAATCACACCCCATTGGCACACTAGTTTTTGATCTTTTTAAGCACAAGGCCTATGATACATCCGATCACTGACGGCACGACCCAGCCAAGCCCGAGATCGAAAAATGGAAACAGCCTCGACCCGATTTCTGCCAGAGCAGGGATCCCCAGCGCAGCCTGAATGCCCTCAGGCATCGTCTTCAGGCAATCGAATACCGCCGGGATAAATGCGCCTATCGTCGTGCAGACGTAAACGTATCTGCTCTTATCAAATGTCTTTTCAAGCAGTGCCATTACAATGAGCACAGTCACCAGCGGATACAGCAGCATAAGGAACGGAATCGCGTACGATATGATCGCTGTCAGGCCGACATTCGATACTGCAAATGAAAACACCGTGAACAGTATTGCCCAGCCTCTGTAGCTGAACTTGCCCGGGAATATCTTAACGAACATCTCGGAACAGCTTGTGACGAGCCCTATCGCAGTCTTAAGACAAGCGAATGTGATGGTAAGTGCAAGTATGAGCATTCCGAATCCACCAAGATAATGGCCCGATATCTGTGTCAGAGCAATCCCTCCGTTATCTGAAAGCTCGAAAAGGCCTCTTGACTGAGCACCCATTATGATGGTGAGTATGTATATGAAGGCCATCAGGATGCCTGTGAAGATGCCTGCCTTGAGTGTCTGTCTCGCGACGTCGTTATCTTCCTCTATGCCTAGTCCTCTGACCACATTGATTATGACAATACCGAATGCAAGACCGGCAATCGCATCCATGGTCCCGTATCCTTCGACGAATCCGTTGAAGAATGCTCCGTTGGCGTAGCTTTCGACCGGCTCGACCTGGCTGACTGGTGCTCCCGGATTAAATAATGCTACTGCAACCAGGATACCGAGAAACAACAGAAATATAGGGTTTATTATCTTACCTATCCATATCGTGATCCCGCTCGGCTTGAGTGAAAAGAACATGACTACAGCGAAAAATACAAAAGTAAAGAGCAGCTGTCCCAGTCTGATCGATGATCCACTGAGCATAGGCTCAAGACCGGTCGTAAATGATACGGTCGCACATCTCGGTATAGCGAAAAACGGCCCTATCGTCAGATACAGCAGCGTTGTAAAGATCAGCCCGTACCAGCCAGTTACCTTACTGGAAAGCTCGAAAAGATCCGCGCTGTGTGTATTACCTATCGCAGCTACTGCAAGGATAGGAATGCTGACGGCCGTGATACAGAAGCCGATGATCGCCGGCCACGAATTGCTTCCTGCCATCTGACCGAGATGAACAGGAAAAATAAGATTCCCCGCTCCGAAGAACATTCCGAACAGGGTGCTTGCAACAACAATCGTTTCTTTTAATGTCAGTTTGCTTTTCATAGAAAATACTCTCTTGCGAAATTACATCAAACAAATTTTTGCTGTCCCAATACCCGGTAATTTCCACTATTTATATATTATAGCTTCTGTTTATGATACTGGCAATCATAGAGATTATGAATAAATATATGTTATTTGAGAAAACAAAAAAATTGTTATTTTTTGTTTTTTGTAGTATAAATATAAACTGTGCGCATGAGCACAGTATTAAACTCTTTCGAAAGGTATATTAATATGGAAAACAACCGTAATTCTTTTTCTAGCGCATTCGGTTTCGTCCTTGCTTCAGCAGCAAGTGCCGTAGGGCTCGGAAACATCTGGAGATTCCCTTACCTCGCGGCCAAGGACGGAGGTGGAGTGTTCCTGCTCGTTTATATCATTCTGGCATTGACTTTTGGTTTTACGCTGCTGATCTCTGAGGTAGCAATAGGAAGGAAGACAAGGCAGAGCGCTTATACTGCATACGGCGCTCTTAACAAGAAAGCTGGTTGGATAGGCGTTATAGCCAGTGCCATCCCGTTCATCATCCTTCCATACTACGCACTGATCGGGGGATGGGTACTCAAGTACTTCGCCGCATTCATATCAGGTGATGCACTTGCTTCCGCCGAAGACGGATACTTCACAGGATTCATCACAAGCTATGTTCCTCCGATTATATTTGACATAATATTCCTCGGTGCAACTGCCTTTGTTGTATATAAAGGTGTTGAAAAAGGGATCGAGCGTGTCGCACGAATCCTTATGCCTGCCCTGCTTATTCTGGTAGTAGGAATCTCTATTTTCTCACTTACCATAGAAGGAGAAGGCGGCAGAACGGGACTTGAAGGTTTCGCAGTATATATCATTCCTAATTTTACAGGTATGAGTTTCAAGACCTTCTTCTACATCGTTGTAGATGCGATGGGACAGCTGTTCTACAGTATCAGCGTCGCGATGGGCATTATGGTAACGTATGGTTCGTATTTCAAACGTGACAGCAACCTTGTCAAGTCAGTCAATCAGATCGAATTCTTCGACACTCTGGTCGCGTTCCTTGCAGGCGTCATGATCATTCCGGCAGTATTCGCATTTCTCGGCATGGAAGGAATGCAGAATTCAGGACCGGGACTGATGTTCATCGCACTGCCTAAGGTTTTTGCGAAAATGGGAGCGATCGGTACTGTCGTCGGAGCAGTCTTCTTCCTGATGGTTCTCTTTGCCGCACTTACAAGCTCGGTCTCCGTAATGGAAGCTGTTGTCTCCGGATGTATAGACAGATTTGGCTGGAGCAGAAATAAGGCCGTTTGCTTCGAGGGCATTGCTGCTATGGTTCTCGGTATCATCGTTTGCCTGGGATACAATGTTTTCTACTTCGAAGCAACTCTGCCAAATGGTGTCACAGCGCAGATTCTTGATATCTTCGACTACGTCAGCAATTACATCCTGATGCCTGTAGTCGCTATCGGAACCTGCATACTTGTAGGATGGGTCATCAAGCCTGAGGCACTGATTTCCGAGATCACCCGCAATGGTGAGCACTTTGCAAGAAAGAACCTCTACATCATAATGGTCAAATATATAGCACCTATTCTGCTGACCATCCTGCTCCTCGGTGCATTCGGAGTATTCTAGAATAACCGATTTTCTGCAATCAAACAGGAAGCCCGGACAGGCTTCCTGTTTTTTTCTATTTATAGTTCCCTGCGTCCCTCAACTGCTTTGAGCAAAGTTACCTCATCAGCATATTCAAGGTCTCCTCCTACCGGAATGCCGTGAGCTATTCTGGTCACTTTGATCCCGGCAGGCTTCAGCAGGCGTGCTATATACATCGCAGTTGCTTCACCCTCAATGTTGGGATTGGTTGCGATGATTATCTCCTGCACATCGCTGTTCCCCTGCAGCCTGGTGATCAGTGATTTAAGATTTATATCATTGGGGCCTATCCCTTCTGCAGGTGATATGGCTCCGTGCAGCACATGATAAAGCCCTTTATATTCTCTTATCCTCTCCATTGCAGCTACATCCTGAGGAGTTTCGACAACACAGATGACCGTTCTGTCTCTTGACATGTCAGAGCATATCTGGCAGGTCTCCTGATCAGTAAGGTTGCCGCAGACGCTGCAGTACTTAAGACATCTCTTGGCATTGACTATGGCATCAGCGAGTGCCTCTGCTTCACGGTCGGAAAGGCTGAGAATATGAAAAGCCAGCCTCTGGGCCGTTTTACCGCCGATGCCCGGAAGCTTGCCAAGTTCATTTATTAATTTATTCAGGGCTCTTGGGTACTGTCTCATCTGTAAGCCGTCCGGGAGCAGTTTACAGTCCCGGGATACCCATTCCGCCGAATCCTCCGGTGATCTTGTTCATCTCGGATTCAACGAGTTCATCCATCTGTCTGAGTGCTTCGTTGACAGCAGCCATGACGAGATCCTGCAGCATCTCAACATCATCAGGATCAACTACGTCCTTGTCGATGACCAGCTTGGTGAGCTCTTTGTTGCCGTTTACAGTTACCTCGATGGCTCCGCCTCCGGCAGTAGTCGTAAGTTCTCTTTCAGCGAGCTCTGCCTGTGTCTGCTCCATTTCTGCCTGCATTGCCTGAAGCTGCTTGAGCTGCTTCTGCATATCGCTTCCGCCGCTTGGTCTGTTTTTAGGCTTCTTGCCTGCTCTCATACCTTTACCCATATTCATTTTCTCCTTCTGTATGTAATTATCAGCCCGTTATTTCGGGTTTGATGCCGAAAAGGCTTTCTATATCTGATGCCACATCATTTATGTTAGCGTCATCGCCGAGTATTCTGGCAGTCTCCTGTTCCGGTGATCCTTTAGTGCCTGAGGCATCGGATTCCGGTTCTCCTGCCCTGAGTGTAACGAAGACATCTGCCCCGTACAGGCCTTTGACTGCCCTGGTGATCTCACCCATCTTGTCCTCGGCAAGTCTCATTTTGCCCGGTCTGACTGTTACGATCAGCTCACCGGCATCGAGCTCGGTTCCTCTGGAATGTCTTCCTATGAGACTCACAAAACTTCTGTCCGTCCTTGCTATAGTATCAACGACGCTGTTCCACATGACGTCAGGGCTGCCTGTCATCTCACGCGGAGCCGGTGCTATCGAAATGATAGGCTCGTCATCAGGCTCTGCCGCTGCTGTAGGTGTCGGTTTTTTTACTGCAGTGCTTTCTGCAGGTTCCGGTCTGCGTGTCACCGTGGCCGGTCGTGTTCCCATCAGCTGTCCGCCGTTGTCGCCTGAACTGGTCGAAAGACCTCCCGCAAGCCTGACAGCAGCAGTCTAAAGGAGTATCCTCGGCTTGTCGGAGTATCTGCCTATATTGATGTATTCGGATATCAGTCTTATCGCTTTTTCAATTGCCTGAAGCTCCAGTCTGTCTGCCTGTGCCTTGAGTCTGGAGATATTCTCTGTCGACGAACCGATTATGCGTCCGGGTTTTGCGACATACTTGACTATCATCAGATTGCGGTAATGAGTCAGCCAGTCCTTGAGTATCTGCTTGGCATCCTTACCCCGCCTGATGATCTCATCTATGTATACAAGTGCCTTTCCCATATCCCTGTCAGCAACTGCTCCGGTAAGAGCCAGGAAAAAGTCCTCGCCCGCAGCTCCGGTATATTCCAGCACCAGACTTCTGTCCAGATGAGTGTCGCCGGCAGCGATGCATTGCTCAAGTATACTGAGAGCATCTCTTACCGAACCGTCTGCTCTCGAAGCGATAGTGATCAACGCATCCCGGGTAGCTTCTATGCCGCGCTTTGCACAGATCCTCTCCATACCTGATACAAGGTCCTCTTCAGATACACGCTTGAAATTAAGCTGCATGCATCTGGATCTGATAGTGGACCTGACCTTTTGCGGATCGGTGGTAGCAAGTATGAATATAGCATGCTGCGGAGGCTCTTCGAGTGTCTTCAGGAAGGCATTCTCAGCAGCTGGGCTCAGCATATGTACTTCGTCTATTATATACACCTTATACCTGCCGACAGAAGGCGGATACTTGACCATATCTATGATGGCTCTGAGGTCATCAACACCGTTGTTGGACGCTGCATCAAGTTCTATGACATCGACAAAACGGCCTTCTCTTATGGCATTGCAGTTAGTACAGTGCCCGCATGGAAGGGTGCTCCCGTCACTCCGCTCAGCCGCCGGTGTGCCCGGTTCTCCCTCAAGGCAGTTCAATGCCTTGGCAAGTATTCTTGCCGTACTTGTCTTGCCTGTCCCGTGTGTCCCGGAAAACAGGTATGCCTGGCTGACCGTGCCGGTCCTGATCTGGTTTTGCAGGATCCTGACGATATGCTTCTGTCCTATTATATCCTCAAATACTTCCGGTCTTTCGGCTCTGTAAAGTGCAAGCTGCATATTTTCTCCCGGTGTTTTCTGTGCTTGGTGTATAAAAAGACCGGCGTGGCAGCCTGCAGTACGCAGAGGCTTGTCTGCGGCACACAGTACGGGCCGCTTAATGCTGCTGCCTCTCGGCCCTGACATGGTTCACGGTGTCCTGTTGCGCAGGGCCCCCGCGCACTGCAGGCTGCCCGCCGGCACGGACTATTATAGCATAAGTATTTATAGCTCTCAAGGTAAGAATCAGCTGTATGACAACAAAGAATCTCAAAAATGTGGGGATTTTACTGCTATTATGTGATATAATATCTGTCGGTCGGAAATGATTTTGTTTTCCGGCTGCATCAAACATATCTGATCGGGGAATACGAATCACATGCCTGTAGGTAATGATTCTGTGTTCCTTATTTTTTTACGGCAAGCAGAGCAATTGACAATGCCGGTTTGCAGGCAATGCTTTGCTGTATATAAGGAGGTTACAACTGCATGAACACTAACAAAAGATGGCTTTATCTCGGAACTGCTACTCTGACCCTGCTGTTTCTGGGTCTGATCTATGCATGGTCTATCTTCAGAACTCCTCTCGGTGAGATATTCCCTGACTGGTCTATTTCACAGATGTCACTGACTTTCACGATCTCAATGATTTTCTTCTGCCTGGGCGGATTCGCCGGGGGACTGATGAGCAAGAAGTTCAGTGTCAGGGTAAGATTCCTGATATCGGCAGTAATGCTGTTCATCGGATTCTTCATGGTATCCACCGTAAAGCCTGACAATCCTTCGGGCAGTCTGATCATTCTCTACATATTTTATGGCGTCTTTGGCGGCGGCGGTGTAGGTCTCGCATATAACAACGTCATCGGGACTCTCAATAAATGGTTCCCGGACAAGGTCGGACTCGCTTCCGGTATCATGCTTATGGGATTCGGTCTCGGCGGTCTCGTGCTCGGATCAGTTGTCAACAGCATGATCGGTTCTATGGGTATCCTGCCGGTATTCAAGATCCTCGGCATAGTCATTGCGATCATCTGTGTTCTCGCAGCTTTCATAATAAAAGCTCCTACAGCAGAAGACAGTCAGGCTCTGGCTGCACTTGCTGCAGCTAATGTCAAAACTGCTTCCAGTGGCAACGTACAATCAGCCGCCCGCGACTACTCTGCAGGAGAGATGCTCAGGACCGCAAGATTCTGGTTCTTCACTTTATGGGCTATACTCCTCAATTCCGCAGGACTTCTCGTAATCAACAGTGCAGCCAATATTTCAGTTGCATTCGGCGGCACAGCAGTGCTCGGAATGATAGTGTCACTCTTCAACGGAGCCGGAAGAATTGTCGCAGGTAATAACTTTGACAGATTCGGCCGCAAAACAGCGACAATCGTCAATAACGCTTTCATGCTGGCTGCCGGCATCTCCCTGACACTCGGCGGAATGAGCGGCAAATACATATTCATTCTGATCGGACTTATATTCGTCGGACTGGCATACGGCGGCTGCCCGACAATCACATCAGCTTATATAAATAAAGCTTTTGGTCCGGCTAACTTCCCTACCAATTTCAGTATAGCGAATTTCAGCCTTATCCCTGCTGCAACGATAGGTCCTATGATCTCATCGGCCCTGCTTGAATCAGCAGGCGGCAGCTACAACACCAATTTCTATGCTATCATCGGATTCTCTGTCGCAGCACTCGTGATGTGGTTCCTTCTCAACATGTCCAGCAAAGAAGCATAATCGTTTCATCGATTTACAAACTTCAGATCAGCTGATCATAAATATACTAAAAGCGCAAGGATCAAAATGTCCTTGCGCTTTCCTTCTTTTTCCTGATCAGAGCTATTTCCCGTAATGCTCTCTGACACTCTTTGTCAGGAGATATTCGATCTGACCGTTGATAGAGCGGAAATCTTCCTCCGACCATCTTGCAATATCTCTCCACAAAGATTCCGGCAAACGCAGGATGATCTGCTTGCGCTTTGCATCCCTGGTCTTAAGCTCTTTCTCGCGCGCCTTTATCTCTTTTTCGAGCTCATCAAGCCTCTCCTTGCGGGCGATCAGTCTCGCCTCTTTCGCCTCAAGTTCCTTATTTTGTATATTCATTTTTTTATTATCTGTATCACCGCTCATTGGTCCTGTCCTTTAAGCATTAGTAAATACTTCCGCTGTTTACTATTGGCTGTGCATCCTTGTTACCGCACAGCACAACGAGGAGATTGGATACCATCTGAGATTTGCGCTCTTCATCAAGATCGACGATGTCATCCTCATTGAGCTTATCTATAGCCATTTTGACCATGCTGACAGCACCGTCTACGATCTTGGTCCTGGCTGCGATGATCGCTGAAGCCTGCTGTCTCTGGAGCATCGCCGCTGCGATCTCTTCGGAGTATGAC
>Ga0256407_10006395_pt1 | contig 18214 bp, 15 predicted proteins | sample RumenRJG_04DNA_FD_193489 | JGI IMG/M metagenome (GOLD analysis project Ga0256407, IMG submission 193489) | Bovine rumen microbial communities from Lethbridge, Alberta, Canada - RJG_04 | ecosystem: Host-associated > Mammals > Digestive system > Stomach > Rumen | place: Canada: Alberta...
ATAAGCATACTCTTTTATGCTGTAAAGGTACAAAAAAATCTGCACATAGCCAAATATTTTACTGACTATGTGCAGACTATAATTGTTAAAAAGTGCCTAATGGGACTTTTTCAGTGCCCTCGCCTAAGCACCGACCTTTTTTACGTTTCACCTCGTGGTTGCAAAATTTTCCTCCTCGTGGTCGCAAATTTTTAGTCCTTGAGAAAAATGTTAATTGTTAAATTGTTAATTCCACATTTTCGCCAAATTCACATTCCGGCAAACGTGCCCGAAACCCTTCTCCCTTAAGGACTTTATCTCGAGAAGAATATCTCCTTTTTTTCTTTTTTTATTTAATTAAGATAATCTATAATATATCGCGCAGGCGCGGGCGCGCGATACTCATTTTTTCTCTCAAGATACTCACCCCGTCAAAACACGTGAATTAACATTTTAACATTTTAACGTTTTAACGTTTACTCTTTAATCCCTCCTTAAGACGTTAAAATGTTAAAATGTTAATTTGTTAATCAACGCGTTTATAAAAACTATGATCTATAGAACTATTCTTTGGATACCGTTTTCCAAATGTCAGAAGTTATACGTCACATCAACAGTATTACCCGAAGTACTTACAGCAACATTACTTCCTTTTCCGAGTAACTTATCACTCAGCCACCAAGTCAACTCAGCCGAGCCAACACCCAAGGCTGCTCCAGCCACCACATCATACCAGTGATGACGGTCACTGGTCACACGCTCTATCCCTACAGCCGTAGCTGCAGCATATCCCGCTATCGGAATCCATATTGACTCCCGACGGAATTCCTTATCTATCGACCTTGCAGCAGCGAAAGCCATAGCTGCATGTCCCGACGGGAACGACTTATTGTCCGAATGGTCCGGTCTCTCCTCCTTTACCATCGCCTTCAGTGCCGTCTTACCCACATAAGCCACACCGACCGATGCTATCGTATTCACCGCAAACCTCGGCCAGTTATGTCCCGCACACGGGGAAAGGCTACGGGTAGGCGCGCTTTGCTCGGGAATCTGGCTCATCTGTGCGTAGTTTTGCGAAGCACTGGGTGCCTGTCCCCTGTGTGCAAACCTATTCCTACCCAAATCATATCGTATCCCGAAGTCAATATCAAAGAATCCATTCGTACCTGCAGCCACATCCATACCTGTAGTACTTACGCCCATACCCTCGCTCGTGGTCACCTGATATCCCACTGCCCCAAACAAGCTCAACCTGTCATTCAGCCGATATGTCTCTTCCAAGCCAATACCTGCAAGCGGAGATCCAGACCCCTCAACAAACTGTGTGATGATTCCCATTCTCAGATAAGCCGATGTCTCCCACTTCCGCGATGGGTCATACCCTGCAATCACATTCGTGAGATTCAACATTGCATCCAATGATACTGCCGCCAGACCACCCTTCTTATAATTCTGTTTCGGGTCATCCACCGGTGGTACCCACTCCAATCCATTATTCGGTATCAGTCCATTATCCCACTGCACCCGAGCCTTCAATCCGAACTCCGGAGTAAACCACTTACCTAATGCTCCATTCAGTCCGAATGTCATTCCCTTAGGTATCACTTTCGAGAAATTACATCCATAAGGATTCATCAGACTCATGTCCGCTCCAACCTGCACGAACCAGTTGTCCCAGATTCCGGTCGTCAGCACACCACACACGGGGACAGGCACACTGTGCTCCGCAAAGCTACGCACAGATGAGCCAGTCCCCATGTGTGGAGTCCCCATGTGTGGGCCCAGTGTTATATGTGCGCCAATACCGAAAGTAAGGTATCCATTCGAGTTACTTCCCGTTCCAGTCCCTTCGACCTTCTCTGTCCCTACGAATCCGCTTCCTGTCATGATATACGCAATATCCCCATACACGCTCCATCGGTCGTTGATCCTATACGTGTTCATCAATCCAATTCCCGCATTCAGTGCACCCTTCTTCACTCCGAAGTTATAGTTCACACCGATTCTCGGATACAGACTCGCATTCCACGTCCTGTCAGCCCGATACGGCCCAAACAGGTTATGCAGATTAAACAGTACATCGCCATATAGCGCGATATATCCACCCTTCTCTCTATTCACCCCCGGCTGATCAAACGGAGCCAACCAGTTTGCATGGTCATTCTCCAATAATGGCAGTTTATTTTCCCAATTAAACTTTCCTCGGAATCCCACCTGATGCGAGAACCATTTACCTACAGCCAGGTCCAGTCCGAACGACTTACCATTAGGAAACACCTTTGAGAAATCATATCCATAAGGATTCTGTAACGTCATGTCCAGCCCCATCTGCACGAACCAGTTCTTCCAGAACCCATCCGCAACAATGACATTCTCCGTCGCCCTTCCATCCTTTCGTGAATCCGTGATTCCACCGCTCAGTGAATCCACTTCAAACACCTGCGCCTGGGTTTCCACCATGCCCATGCAGAACATGAGGAAAACCATGAACCTTGAACCAAATTTAGTACGCGTTCTCGTCATGAACAAAGATTGTCTTAAACGTCATCCATATAATGCGGATATCCAGCCAGATGCTCCAGTGCTCCATATACCAGATGTCACGCTTCACGCGCCCTTCCATCTGCCACAGCTCCTTCGTCTCGCCACGGAATCCCGTCACCTGAGCCCAACCCGTCAGACCGGGTTTCACGAAGTGGCGTACCATATACTTGGAAATCAGTGCCGAATACTGTTCGGTATGTGCCAGCATGTGAGGTCTGGGGCCCACAAAGCTCATATCCCCACGCAACACATTAAGAAACTGTGGCAGCTCGTCGATGTTCGACTTGCGCATAAAGTTACCGAACGGATATTTTCTCGGGTCGTCCTTCGTAGCCTGCACCTTGTCTGCATCAGCATTCACATGCATGGAGCGGAACTTCAGCATCATAAACGTCTTGCCGTCGATACCCGTCCTGGCCTGTTTGAAGAAGATTGGTCCCGGACTCTGTATCTTGATTATCAGCCAGATAAACGGGAACATCAGAGCTGTCGGAATCAGGAAGAACAACGAGAACACGATATCGAATGTACGCTTCAATATCCTATTACCCATATTCTGCAACGGGATCTCATAAGTCGTATAAACCTCGATGTCATCCATCAACTCGCGTTTCAGGTTCAGACCGATGGACTCCACTGATATAGGAACGTAAAAGAACCTCACCACCTTATAGTCACAATATCTTGACAGCTTCTTAATCACGTCACGATCCTTTCGCGACAGACAGACATAAAGCTCATCACCCAGTTGCAGGTCCTCATGACGGCCCATTGCGGCTAACAAATCCTCAATAGAGCCCTTCCGCTCCAGGTTCTTCAGTGCCGACAGGTTTATTTTTTCCTCTCTCTCTACCTTCTCAATTGTCTCTATAAGCTTGTCGTCACCATAATATCCAAGCACTTTGAATCCCAATGTCGCATCATCTATCAACTTTCTGTAGATGTTCACCAATTCTATGTCAGAACCCACCAGCGTTACCATACGTGTGTTCCTGCCCGCCTCACGATACAGACGTATAACCCAGCGCTCCAACAGTCTCTTAAAGAGTAGTGATACAAAGAATACCGTGTTGATTTCCCCTATCAGCCATCCCACAGGTAGGTCGTAGTCTATAATCTTCAGGATAAGATATCCTACGATAGCGTGTAAGGCTGTCAGACAAATAATTCTTTGCAACACATCACCCGCTCCCACAAGACGTTTGTGGATGATGGGTGAAAAGCGCATCTGACTGATAACCAACGCCAGGTTAGCAATCAGTGTAAACACCTCCAACTCATTATCTTCCCATATCCCTATTCTCCAATGGTACCGGGCAAACAGAAGCAATATCAGGTTAAGCAGGATGAAGTCACCGACAATGATGCTCTTCTGCACAAAAGCGTTGGTTTGGTTATTGTTTCTCATTGTGATCCTCCCCCATTGATTGATTGTTTATTATCATTCAACACCATGCGTTGTAGCAAATCGCCCGCACCAATCAGGCGCAGATGGATAATGGTAGAGAAACGTAGCTGAGCTATCAGCAGCGCCAGGTTGTTGACCAAGATAAAAATCTCAAGACTCCTTTCAGGCCAGCTATCTACTCGCCAATAGATATTAGCAATAAGTTGGATGATCAGGTTTAGCAACACAAAGTCACCAGCCATCACTATCCACTTAATCAGCCTATTTGATCCACTATTTCTTCGCATAAAGATCTATATTAACATCGAACGGACTATCAAAATCCTTTAGCAATGGGTGCTTGGTATCCTTCTCGCTCAGGATGGCCTTATCAGTAGGTATGCGCCAGTCGATACCCAGCGAATCGTCCAGGATACTGATGCCACCATCAGCCTCAGGATGATAAAACTCATCGCACTTATACTGAAACACAGCTGTTTCAGAAAGCACCGCAAACCCATGCGCAAAGCCCTTGGGGATAAAGAACTGCCGGTGGTTCTCCTCCGTCAGCTCCACCGCCACATGCTGACCATACGTAGGTGAGCCCTTACGGATATCCACTGCCACATCGAGCACTGCCCCCTTAACACAGCGCACTATCTTGCTCTGAGTAAAAGGAGGTCGCTGAAAATGCAACCCACGCATCACGCCATATGAACTCATACTCTCGTTGTCTTGAACAAAAGTGATAGGTCCTACCTTCTCGTCGAACTCGCGCTGTGAGAACGACTCAAAGAAATAACCACGAGAGTCCTTAAACACTTTAGGCTCGATAATATACGCGCCTGCTATCGCTGTTTTAATTATGTCCATCCAGTACCATTACTTCACGATTCCTTTCTCCAAGTATTCAGCCAAGTTCGTGCGAACCTTAGCAGCAGCACCTTCGGCAGCTACTTTTGCCACATCAGACTCGACCATAATGCGAACGAGGTCTTCGAAACTAGTCTTATTAGGATTCCACTTCAACTTAGCCTTAGCCTTAGTAGGATCACCCCACAGGTTAACGACATCAGTTGGACGATAGAAATCCTCACTCACGCGAACTACAGTCTTACCAACCAGTTTCTCTGGTCCAGACACCACGATACCAACCTCGTTGATGCCCTCGCCCTCGAACTTCAGCTCAATACCTGCATGTTTGAAAGCTAGTTCTGTGAATTCGCGAACACTGTGCTGTACACCTGTTGCAATCACAAAGTCCTCAGGCTTGTCCTGCTGAAGTATCAGCCACATGCACTCCACATAGTCCTTGGCATAGCCCCAGTCGCGCAGAGAGTCCATATTACCCAGATACAGGCAATCCTGCACACCCTGAGAGATACGAGCAGCTGCAAGAGTAATCTTACGAGTCACGAATGTCTCACCTCTTCGCTCAGACTCGTGATTGAACAGAATACCCGAACAACAGTACATGTTGTAAGCCTCGCGATACTCCTTCACAATCCAGAATCCATACTGCTTTGCAACAGCGTATGGCGAATATGGGTGGAATGGTGTATTCTCATTCTGAGGAACCTCCTCCACCTTGCCATACAGCTCCGATGTAGAAGCCTGATAGATACGACAAGTATCAGTCATACCCAACTGGCGTACAGCCTCTAGGATTCGCAATACACCCACAGCATCCACATCAGCCGTAAACTCAGGCGAATCAAAGCTCACCTGCACATGACTCTGTGCTGCCAGATTATAGATCTCATCTGGACGAACCTTACCAACCACTCCCAGCACACTCATCGAGTCGCCAAGGTCTGCATAATGCAGATGAAAATGGGGTTTACCCTCCAGATGTGCAATACGCTCACGAAAATCCACAGAACTACGACGAATAGTGCCATGCACATCTTACCCCTTTTCCAACAACAACTCGGCCAGGTAACTACCGTCCTGACCTGTAATACCAGTAATTAATGCTGTTTTCATATTTACTATTATCTTTTTTATCATTTCAAACGGACTATCAATGTCGCTCAGAAGCCTGAAGATAGAAATTCTGTAATCTAAGTGCCTCGCTAGCCGAATCAAAACCAGCAGATATAATCTCATCTGAATAGCTACGACGCACGGGCATATTGCTTTCAACTACAGGAATAATGGTATCGGCCCATTTCTCGGGCGAGTCTTCAAGTCCTAAATAATGAGCTAAATTACTAGCGGTGGTTTCGGTGGTGATATTCTTTGAGAAGAAAATAGGTAATCCACAGCACTGAGCCTCAACGCCAACCACTGGCATACCCTCGTATAAGCTAGGTAGTAAGAAAGCATCAAACGCATTATAGAATTGCTTAATATCGTCTCTGCGCCCAAGGTTTTCAACACGGTCAGCAATACCATATCCTTTTATTCTATCCATCATCTCCTGTTCCAATTCGCCGAAACCTATCATTACAAGAATAGCATTTGACTGTTTTTTTGAAATCTCATTAAAGATGTCTATCAAAAATAAAGGATTCTTCTGCTCTACATATCGACCAATGAAGCCGTACACCACCTTATCATCCCAGCCAAAGGCTGACCTAGTGGAACTTCTTAGTTCAGGATTGAAAACATTGTCGTTAGCATTGATTACCGTCTTGAAAATGTTTATCTTACCCTGTTGATATGTCTTGTTGCCAAACTGCCACTTTCCGCAATCTATGGAATTAGCCATATAATCGGTAACAAAACAATGTGAAAATTGTCGTAATACCAATTTTATCTTGGTTTTCTTCTCATTTTTGTCGCCCTTGGAGATGCTTTCTGATATACGCACTTTAACTCCAGCCAAACGGGCAACAAGCATTGGGAAAAAGTTTAATGTATTATCAAACCCATGAATAATAGGATAATTATTCTCCTTGAAAACCTTATACGTAGCCTTAAGATGAGGGATCAGATTCTTGTATGGGGGTACCAAAAACACCATGCCACCTAAAGAAGTAATCTCCTCATATGGAATTCCATTAGAATCGGAGTCGCATATAAAGTCAAACTGGACTTTCGACCGGTCTATATGCCTATAGAACTCCATAATTAGATTACGTTTTCCTCCAGAATGCAAAACCCCTGCAACTATACCTATTCTTATCATTGATTAGTTAATGATTCGTTATAAAACTGTTTGATACCCTCCATAAAAGGAGTGAACTCATAATTGACATAATGCTTTAGGTGTGTCGTATCGAGAACCATGTTTGAAACATCTACCGGTCTTGGATCCTGATATACAATCTTCAATTCCTTTCCAGAAACTATCTTCAGGAAAGCAAGTACATCATTGATTGAGTATCCTCGTCCACTTCCTATATTCAATGTAGTGTTATGCACATTCTTCTCAATCAATTCAATGAAGATATTTGCCAAGTCATCTACGTAGATATAGTCTCTCACAGCAGAGCCATCACCCCACACTTCTATGGTCTCGTCCTTTAACATCTTTCCTATCGCGACAGCCACCAAACCCTGTTTTCCGTAAAGATTCTGTCCATATCCGTATGGATTAGACGGTCTTACGATCAAATAATCCAATTCCGCTGTCCGATGCATAAACAGAATGCTATTTTCCATCATTTGCTTAGACCATCCATAATATGAAATTGGCTTCATTGGATCTGTCTCAGCAAATGGCAGAACATCGTTTTTGTTGCCATAGATAGTTCCGCCAGATGAAAAATACACAAACCTAATTCCTTTTCTTGCGCAGATTTCCATCAACTCAATACTCGGAAATATGATATGCTTATATTCCTCTTTATAATCCTCATACGTGCTACCAGGAATCAATGTTGACACAAGATGTACAATGACATCAACATTAAATTGCCGTATTATTCCACTAATAGCTTCAATATCCGACAACAATACGTGATGGATAGTAACTTCGAGACCATTAAGCCTTTGTAAATAAGCGCCAGCAGGTTCACATACATGAATGTCATAATCATCACGATGTAACCTCCTGATAATATTGGAGCCAATAAAACCAGCTCCACCAATAAACAGGATTTTTGTCATATTTCGTTTCCTATTTAATAAAAAAATCATCTACCTTGATATAAGTCTACCTAATATCGACACCAGCAAATTGGTTCGTTTAACAACAAGCTTATACCATAAACTATTGTCTGATTTCTCACTGGATGTAGACACATTATTTCCATGGCGTCTATAACCTATTAGCACATCCTCCAGGAAACAACTGCGAAACTTAACCATTCCCATCATACCAATCCAATAGTCATGAGCTACAATACTCTTAGGAATAGGCAGGCAGTAATCAAGAACTTCACGCCGGAATGCCATACAACAGCCAAGCCACCTAGTTTTCCACAGATTTGCCCAGAAACCGGTCTTATGATGAAGCGTGGAATAATATGTCTTACCAAGAGATTTTCCATCACCATCTATAAGTTGCGCATCATGGATAACCAAATCGTAATTCTTAAGAGCATCTGTCAGTATTTCAACTTTTCTGTCAAACCACACATCATCCTGATCAGACAAGAAGATTATTTCGCCCTTGGCATTGCGCAATGCATTTTCGAAATTGGACACAAATCCATGACTACCCGAATTTTCAAGTAGCCTTATTCTATTATCCCCCAGTGACAAAACAATATCCGGAGTATTGTCATTACTTCCATCATCAGAAATAACGACCTCATCATCAGGTGCCATTTGAGAAAGAATACTCTCAAGCTGTTGTTTTATATATTGACCACCATTATATGTGGCCATACAAACACTTACCATCATTTTGTAAGTTTATACAAATGTCTTAACAAAAAACAGAAACAACCCAGATGTTTACGGACTTCATTGAAGAAAACTGGTGCATACTTCTCTGAATCACTTGTTCCGCCACCGCTCATGCCTGAACAATTATAACAGGTGACACACACTGGGATATATCTAAAATCAACGCTTTTCCACAATCTTATATTATAAACATAATCAGCAAAAACCGGGAAAGCAAGGTCGTATTTATTCATACTGTATACAGACCTAGGGTAGAATATTGCCTGATGACAGATATTCTCACAGGCAAGGAGCCACTTATTGAATTTACCTCTATACAGATCATTACGGGCGTTACGATAAACATCACCATAATATACCGTATTCATATCAGAAATATTATTAACAACATCAGATAGAACGGAACTTGATATAAAATGATCATCAGCCCCCATAACAATCAGGAAATCACCCTTCGCATGAGCCATTCCTTTATTGATTGCATCATAAACACCATGGTCTGGCTCACTTATCATATATGTTACAACCTTATCATATGCTTTTATCACAGAAACAGTATCATCAGTACTCCCTCCATCTATTATTATCAATTCTTTATTTAAATAGGTCTGACTAATATATGAATCAAGTAATTCACGTATAACAGATCCGCAGTTATATGTTGCTACTACGATACTAATCAATGGACAATTCTGGGTCATATTCTTCATATGTGTCATACTCATCACAGAAATATGATGCAAACTTAAATATAAAAATATTGGTAATTGGATATTCAATAAACTTCTCATTGAATTGCATCATTAATATGGCAATCAACAAGAAAATAGAGGCTTTTCCATAATTCATGCGCCTAATTCCCAACCATAAGAATACAATAAAGACAAGCAACCAGGGGAAACCAAGAGATGCTGAATAAGTAAGGATGCCAGTGCTACATGCTGTATTTCCATAAAGGTCAGACATCTGCCAGAATTCCTCGGAACCTATTCCATAGCCAAAGAAGGGCCTCTCTAACGTCATCTGCCAAAGTGCAAGGATATCTGATAATCTTTCTAACTTGGAAATATTGTCATCATCATCATTGAAGAGTTTATTCTGTACAACTGGACTTGTAAACATAAGTATCAATGCAGCAACTGCAAAAATGAACATAGCTAAATAAATCAGAGTCTTATAACGACCCTCTATTCGCATATGCATAACTACGGCCAGGATCAATAGCATAAGAACCATATAGCCACCTGTAGACATCGTCAACAAGGAAGCAAATAGTATAACCATTATTTTCTTCAGTTCACCTTCTTTCCAATGCCATTTTACGAATTTATCAAAATAAAGCCATAGTACGGTATTCAGAATAATCTGACAGGCTCCTGGTTCATGCCATATACCGGAAAAACGGTCGAATGAATAAGGCCATCCTAAGGTATAGACAAGAAACATAACATAGTCCTTACCCGACTGTACTGCAATCTCAAAAGTAGGCAACACACCAAGTTCGAATAATAAAAAAACAGGTATTCCTACTAAAGATAATACATAAACAATATTTGTTAGTATTGAGCGGAAATACTGGAAATCATAGCTTGAAATGACCAAGTAGGCTCCTATCAGGCATACGATATATCCAACCATCGAATTATCGATATAATTTGGTTGATATACAACATAATTCAGATAGCACAGAAAAATAACCAGTCCAATAAAAGCGACTGAAAGATTCAATGTATTCGAATATTCTGTCTTAACAAAAAAAGTATTAACCAGAGCCACTAAAAAGAAAAAAGAGAAGGTGACACCTGCCGTTAAAAAACCCACCCAGAAGGTTGCCCCTGATGTTATCAGGAACAAGGTTATTACAAAGTAATCCCAAAGTTTTTCAGTAATACCAGTACTTTCTATTTCGTTCATAACAGAAATCACTTTCCAGATTCACCCAATAAGCGCAAGGGATTCCATGGCATGCTATACACATGGCTACTATATATTGATATACCTACAGTTATTAGCACATTACCTATTAACAAGCTATAAACAGCTCCCATAACACCAACAGTACTTATCAACCAGTATGAAAGCAGCATTTGTATAAGACTACCGGAGAAAGTAATAATACCCATGACCAACGTCTTCTTTACCTTATATATATATTGTACTGTAAAGTTATAGAATGTATAGATAAAATTAGCCAATATAATCAAAGGCATATAACCCATGGCAGGGAGATATTTATTGTCTATCAGATAATTAAAGATCACCCAAGAAACAGCTACAGCAAACAGACCTACAATGCCAAAAAGAGCAAAAAGCAGATACGTCTGTTTAACAATCTTAATCTTCTCACCCTCATGCTCCCCGCCATCATCGAAAGATGACAACTGTTTTTGGAGATGAGGTGTATATGCATTGAAAAAAGACTGGACCAACATTGTGTAAACTGCACTAATGCTTATTGCCATGGAATATAGACCATTATAATGCAATCCACAATACGCAGTAATAAATACTTTATCCAATCCACTTTTTAACCAAAAGGAAACAGAATGAGGAAGCAATGGTATGCCAAACTTAAGAAGTTTCTTTATCCATTCTGAACTCAAATGAATTTTCAGATATCCTTTCTTTATTATTATGACCATGTGAATGATGCCCATGACCACAAAAACAATAGTCTCTGCATATATCTTTCCTAAGCCACCACCTCTCAACGTTATGACAAAGAACAGAACCGATATAGCGTGAAAAATAATCTGGAAGACCTGAATACGAGCAAATTCATGAGATCTATTCTCTAATCGCATCAGAATCAAACTAATCTGGGACACAAGCATCCCAACAACATACACCACTCCCAATAATTGAGCAAACAAAGGAAGTTGGAGATAGTGAGAAACTAACTGGTGCAATACAGAAATAATAACTGCCAGTACAACACAAAGCAAAGAGCAGAGCAATAACAGATTTGAAACCATCAAGGAATTTTCCTTCTTCTCCTGTTCATAGAAGAAATAAGGCAAGCTATTGACTACTGCTAAGCCTGCAAATAAAGAAACCAATGTTGTTATAACCGTGAAATTGGTTGCTATACCCAATTCGTCAGGCGTCATGTAAAATGATACAATGGGCAGCAAAACAAATGACATAGCCTTGCCTATGACATCTGTTATAGTATAAACAAAAGTCTCTTTAAATAATGTACTATTGAACCTATTTCTATAAGTATTTAGCATACTATTTTACTATCGCAGTTTTTGCTTTAGAGCCAACATAGTGATGATTGTCAGAATTAGACTGACGTATGTATTCTTTATAAGGGATGTCAGGATCGAACTCTATGACACCTTCGTGCCAAACACCTCGTTTTTCAACTGGCGGAAATTCCATATAATTACCATAGGCATGCCGTAACATATCGTCATAATTAGCAGGAACTGGAACTTCAATATTCTCAAAAGGCACATAAATTATTTTCTCCAGGTCTTCCTTCATGCACCAATTCTTTCTAACACCATATAATGGACCATCAATAATGCCAACACGGTCAGTAAAATGATTGTAGCGCTGCTGGTTTTTAATATACATATCAACAATCTTATCGAATGTAAGAAATTTGAATAATGTATATTTCAAAATTGGCGCAAGCATTTTCTTTACAGCAGCTTTTACTGGATATTTGGGGTTAAAATTATTCTTATATATATTGCCTAACGCCCTCAAACAATCCATTCTTCGTTGTTGTTTTTTTAGGAGTGACAAGTCGTCAACATATCCATCCATTACAAAAACATCAATATAAATACCATTATTGTAATTAATGGAATTATTGTCGAGAATAAGTCCTGTTGTCAAGCTGTTCCTTAATCGTGAGTAGCCAAACAGATACTGCGGATCGGTATATACATTCTGAAAAAAATATGGATGCTTAAATTCCTTAGGAGCAACAGCACATAGCTTCTCGTATTCTGAGCGAATTAAAGACACGTCTAAATCGTCATCCCATGGAATCATACCCTTATGTCTTATTGCCCCTAATAATGTACCACACGACACACACATCTTGATGTCATGTTTCTGACAAACTCTAATTAATTCATTGAGCAAATCCAGTTCGACAGCCCAAATTCTTTTTGTCTTAGCTGATATTTTGTAATCACATCGTGTCTCTTCCATATAGAAATCGTCATCAAAATGTAATTTTATCTTTTCTCGAATATCCATAATCTAATTCTGAATTCTGTTCATTCCCCATTGATAAACTTCACGGATATGCGGAATATCAACCCCGCATTTCTCCGCTGTTTCAATTATAAACCTCATACCATAAGGGAAATCTTCTGTAAAATAGCGGCTTGAAAAATCAGGCTCATACGATCCGAATTTATTCATAACCATAGGAGATTGAATTCCTTTGAATGCAACAATAGAACGTAGTTTATCGCACAAAGACACAGCATCCTTACATTCATAATAATCCAAAACAGAAGGAATACTACCAGATCTTAAGCCTAAGGCACCTAACAACTGCTGGAATTCAATGTCCATAACAATAAGCAATTCTGCAGCCTCTATCGTCCATTCACTATAAAAACTAGGATTCCTGTCGTATGACATGCCAGGTTTCCACTCTTTCCACATAGTATATAAACGAGCAGTATGCAGCAATGGATTGCTATTTGACAAGCTCACTTCATAATAGCTATCAAGCAATTTGGTAGGTGTCAAGAACAGCTTCTCAAGCGTAGCTCTTACCTCTTCTTTCTTATCGGTTTGCTCAACAGCTACGCTCAAAGACTCTTTATAACCTTTCAACTCTGCGACATGACCATAATTGATGATACGAGAAATAAATGGCACACGCTGGAATCCAAACAGTGGCTGATTCTTTGGTAAGACTGTCATTGCCTCAAAGAAGAATCCTGTGCTTGACACCACCGTTCCCACCCATGTCTTATCATCCAAATAGGGATTAATACTACAGAGCACATCATGAATAGCAAATCCCGGTAAGCATAATAATACTATATCTGCATCAGGTATTACCTCTTTGGGATCAGATGAGATAGTGGATAGTTTTCCTTTATATGATTTGCCGTTGTTATCAACAACTTCCAGATACAGAGACCACAACTCAGGCTTTGTTGTTAACAACGAAACCTGCAATTCTTCTTGTGACGAGAGAAAACCGGCAGTTACATGGCCAAGATTGCCACCACCACAAATACAAATATTCATCAATTTATTGATTATCTAATTCTTTGAAAGCCTGTATAAACTTTGCATTATCCTCATGCGAACGCACTGCTATACGCATATACTGCTTACCGTCAAAGCCCTTCTTATCTGAACAATCACGCACAAGTATATTATACTTCTTGAGCATAGTGAGCACTAACTGGTTGGCATTCTTAGGAGGTAGTATCTCACAGAGGAAATAGTTGGCCTGCGACGACATAACCCGCAAGAAACTGATTTCTTTCAATTTCTTCTCAAAATCCTCACGTTCTGCGATAAACTTTTCACAAGCACCCTTGTAATCTTTTTCGTACTTGGTAAATATCTGCATAAAATATTCTGCAAAGGAGTTGATATTCCAAATGCTCACCATCTTCTTCATCTTAGCAATAATAGCTGTGTCGGCAGAACATAGGATACCCAAACGAATTCCTGGTACACCATAGCTTTTGCTAATGCTCTTCATAACCACAAGCTGTGGATATTTCTCAAGAATATTGTCGTGCAACAATGTGTTGTTTTCAAATCCTATGCTGAAATCTACGAAACTCTCATCCACAATCAAGCGGATGCTCTGCTCCTGACACCATGCAGCCAACCTGAGAACATCATCAACAGGGATAAAATTACCTGAGGGATTATCGGGATTAATCAGAAGAATATTATCTGCATGATTCTTACCAAAGAACTTCATCAGGTCATCGGCTGTATAACGGAAGTCTGCGTTCTGAGGAACAAAAGTAACAAGATTGTCGCTTTCACGACGGTTAGGATACTCCTCAAAAGTGGGACGCGTAATACCCAAAGTGCCAGGGAGCAACTCCATCAATGCCTTAATTAATTCAGCAGCTCCATTACCAGGAATGATATACTCTTCTTTTACACCCCAGCATTTACTAGCAATAAGAGAATTAACCTTCATACCAGAAGGATACTCAGAAATGAGCGTCCTGAAGAAGGCTTCCATCTCATCTATGATGCGCGACTCATTAAAATACGGATTTACCAAATAACAATAATCGAGCATCTTTGGGAAGCGCCAGAAGCCACCATAACGCCCATAATATTTACGAAGAACATCCTTCTCATCTGCGAAAAGAGCTTCTGCAATATCCAGATCCTGTTTGTCATCTATTTCATACCACTTCTCATTTGTTATAGGTAAAGCTTTAAGGTCATGACTATTAAGGAATGTTATAACCCTTAGAACATTCTCATAATACTCATTATTGCCTACGGCTTTAGTATATGCATCCAAGAAAGGAACATACTTGGTTCTAGAGAACTCTTTTGAGAATTTATAGATATTAACAGTCTTATAATATTGATCAACATCACTATATCTGAAAGCAGCCTTTGGTACAAAATTAATAATATTCTTATCCTCGTCAATTCTTACCATTGTGCCATCCATCCAGTTCTCATATTTTGCGACTAAAGCCAAATTGGGATGAGGATTGTCAATCAGCATTTTAAACATGCCATCATCGAAGATAAGGTCGCTTTCGATTAAGAGAGTATCATCCTCTATCAACTTATCTTTGGCCAGTGCTAAAGAATAGATATTGTTAGTCCTATCATAAACAGGGTTATTAACGTACTCTATCTTGAGTCCGTTTTTTTCTGCTCCAAGATAGTCCATAAGTTTCTTTCCTTCATAACCTACAACAATAACAACCCTGTTAAGGGATATTTTAGATAGTTGTAACAGGACTCTATCTATTAATGGTGTTCCATTTACTGGCACCATACACTTGGTATTGTTTTTTGTATATTCACCTAAGCGCTTGCCCATACCGGCAGCTAAAATGACTGCTTGCATAAATTTTCTATCTTGTTACTCATTCTTAATTACATACCAAAGAGCATTTTAAGGTCTCGTTCCCTGTTTAAAGCAAAAAGGGATGTTCCAAAAAAAGCCATGAGGATGAAAAAAATACAATATACCGAACGTTTAGGTCCCGTCTTCTTTACGGGAATGGTAGATGCCTGAATCACTGCAAAGGCTGGTGTATCCTCCTGCAACTTCATTTCTGCCTGCTGATATTGAGCTACCACTTGTTGATAAACAGAACGCTGTAATATCATCTCGGTTTCCAACTCTGACTTTCTTTGAAGAATACGCTCCTGGAATGTATGCAAGTTGGCATCAGCAAATGCCGCATATGCGCGGCTGGCTTTCTCATAGTTTGCTTTGGCTTCAGAAAGTATCTTCTTATTATACTCCAAATCAACACGAGCTTTGCTGGTACGATAGTCTGTAATATATCTCTGAAGCAAGGCCATAGTAGAATCAGCCATGGTCATACAAACGACAGGGTCTGTATCCTTAACACTGAGCGAGATTACCATCGTTTTCTTATCAACAGAGCAAGTAATATCCTTTCCAATAGCTGCTGCCATCTCATTCTGCTTTTCAGTCAATTTTCTAGGATTTATAGTAGAAGTTTCTGGTTCATCGCTCTTAAACATACCCAATACATCCTTTATCACATTGCTCCACCAAGGTTTTTTCTCAAAATCCTTTTTATAATCATAATAGGTATATTCCTGTTCTGAATTCTCTGGACGTACTAAAATTTTGAATAAATCAGCCTTAAAATCAACAGAAGCCATCAAATCTGGGTAAAGAGTTGGGAACAAGGCTTCAGAAGAACTACCCATACCATTTCCTAATTTCACTCCAAAGCTACTTGCCAGTGAAGCCAAACTACTAGTTGATGCAGAGCGATTAGAAAGCTCTGGGCTCAACTTAACCGAACATGTGTAATAGTTGGGAATTGACAGCATGATAAGGGCTGACAATACAAACGCGACAGACAACACGATATAATATAATCGCTTATACTTAAGGAGATCGCGGTAAATTTTACCGTAATCTATTGGTTTTCTCTTCGGAGCTACAGTTTTATTCTCTATCATATTTTCTTGTTATGTAATAATCATAAGTAAATTTGTATTAACACAGTTTAACAATCTCATCACCATTTTGCTTAGCACTTGCTTGTCCCTTCCTTCTCCCTTCCATCTCCCTTGCAACGACCTTGCAACAAATGTGGAAAATCCAAAAAACGTGTTAACTATAATTAACTATTGGACAGAAAAGTTACTTTACTAAGTTAGCAATGGTAGCGAACATAGTGGCTAAGCTTGCCACACTGGTACCGATGCCTAACCAACGAGAAATAGCATTATTATCGCGTGGAGCCTTAGAGGGTACTACCACCTCACAACCTGGCTCAATTTTGCCGCCCTTCTTGGCTACTGCCATTGTGCCATTCTGATAAACGATATAGGTATGGCCCTTCTTGGCGCGATTGCCAAAGCCACCGGCCTGTTTTACGTAGTACTTGTAGTTCTTACCCTCGTTGAAGGCAACTGTATTAGGTGCATTCACATCACCACTGATACGAACGGTATGATTGAAACGGGGAACAATCAGACGGTCGCCATCCATCAGTTCGATATCCTGTGTAGAGCCAGGATTAGCCAAGGCCTCATCGAGATGGATACCAACAGTATAAGTATCAGACTGTGCAATCTTATCGATAGCAATAGAGTCCTTACCATCAGCACTCTGGCGGGCCATGCGTAACACAGCCTGCATACGCGCCTTTTCGTCGGCAGTCATTCTGCGTACCAATCGGGCACCACGGACATAACTGCCGGGAATTACTCCACCAGCAGCTTTCACAACATCAGAAAGACGCTGGTTCTTGGTCTCCATAGTGTAGCTGCCCTGAAAAGCGACCTCGCCCTCAACGCTCACACGAACAGGAGCTTGATATATAGGGCTCTTGCGAACCTGAACGATATCATAAGGTTGGAGGGTAAAGTCTGTGTTGCCACTAACAGTATAGTTTTCTTTCAGAGAAAAGCTAAAGGTCTTTGCTATCTCGAGACCTGCCTCAGAGGCATTAGGATCATAAAGACGGCGTGACACATCAACCTTGAGTGTAGAGGCTGCATCCGTAAGTCCACCAGCCTGGAGTATAAGATCCTCAATGGTCATATTATCAGCATACTCATAGGTACCAGGGAAGATGACCTCGCCATCGATAGTAAGCGTGCGGAGGTTCTGATGCTCAGCCAAAGTAGGGATAAAAATAACATCCTCATTCTTTAAAGGAATATCAGCCTCAGTACCATTCAGGATGCCTTCCAAATTTACAGGAAGAACCTCCTGAGTGCGATTAGCTTTCATTCTGCGCAATACGGCACGAGAGGTCATAGCCTCTTCTGTCAGACCTGAAGCAGTCTCAATAAGAG
>Ga0256407_10006398_pt1 | contig 18203 bp, 12 predicted proteins | sample RumenRJG_04DNA_FD_193489 | JGI IMG/M metagenome (GOLD analysis project Ga0256407, IMG submission 193489) | Bovine rumen microbial communities from Lethbridge, Alberta, Canada - RJG_04 | ecosystem: Host-associated > Mammals > Digestive system > Stomach > Rumen | place: Canada: Alberta...
ATTTATCTAAAAAAAAATTTTTAATTTTTTGTAAAAAAATATATTATATATAATTTATTTATATTATTATATTTTACGTATTTATATTAAAAGACTTATTTTTTATTTTTAATTTTGGGATATATTGTTTTACACTTTTAGGACTTTGATAATGTTTTTGTGCCCAATTATCTAAAAAAAGTACATTTACAAATTCTTTTGCTCTAACTGAATCAGATTTTAAAATATTAGAAAAAACTTCTGTATGTGTCATATAAAATTCTTCTTCTTTATTTAATAATTTTTTTTCATTATATCTTTTTTTAACTACCTTAATATTATTCCCTTTTGGTATAATTAATTGTTTTGTTCTTAAATGTTTTAAACTAATTAATGGTTTTTTATTTAAAATATTTTTTGCTTCTGAAATAGAAAGATTTTTACTTTTAAAAAATTTTAAATTTGTCATTGAATAAATATTCTTTTCTTCAATATTTGAATTACTATTACAATTTCGAGTTTTTTTTTTTATTGAAATATTATTATTTTCATTTTTAAATGATGAAGAAATTATTTTTGAAATTTCTTTTTCTGAAGAAAAAGTATTAAAATTATTTTTAGTATAAGAAATAATATTTCTACTTTTTGGAGGAGAATTTATTGATAAAGCATCAATATCAGGTAATTTATTTAATTTTACTTTTTTATTTAATTTAATAGATTTCATTAATGAAAAAATTAAATTACCTTTTTTAGTTTTATTATCTGAATTATATATAAATTTTTTATTTTTATTTGAATTTCTTATATTATTAATTTCATTTTCAATTTTTGTATCTCTTAATTTTATTAATCTCTCACATAAAATTTTTTTTTTTTGTTCAACATAATTTTCAATATTATTTCTTATTTGAATATCATTTAATAAATTTTGATATAATTTATCTTCTAATTCATAAAGAGAAACTGAAATTGAATTTACTTCACAATCACAAAAAAATTTTTTATCTTTAATAAAATTATCTAAACCAATAATTTCATTATCTTTAAAACATCCTATTTTAAAAACTTGAATTTCATCATTATAATATTTATCAAAATCAACTGATTCATAACAATATTTTCTTGCTAAAATATCTTTTTTTTCTCCTCCATTATATTCAATTAATTTATTTAATTCTTGAAAAGATAATTTTGTATTTAATTTAAGTTCTCCTTTTATAATAAAATAAATTTTTTTTCTATTATCACCTTGTTTAAATAAAATATTTCTATTTTTATATTTTTTTTTAATAAACCAATTATAATATTTTCCTTCAAAAATAAATTGATTTATTCCTTTAAAAATAGGACCATTTAAAAAAAATTGTATTAAATTAAATCTAATTTTTTCTTGAGTACTTCTCAAACAATAATTATATAAATTCTTAGTCAAAGTACCAAAAACACATTCTTCATTAGAAATAATAGTAGCAGTTCTTTTTTTTGTTGTATTTTGTAAAGCAATTTCTCCGAAAATATCTCCTTCATTTAAATTAGTAAGTTCAATATATTCATATAATTTAAAATCAATTAAATCAATTTTTTCTATTATATTTGGAATAAATCTTTTTTTATAATTATCTTTACTTATATTATATATTACTTCATTTGGTATTGATTGAGATGATAATACTTCTTCAATTATTGATTCCATTGATTTTTTTAATAAGGAAATTCTTGTTCCATTTCCTTTTATTATTCTTGGTTTTAATGAAAATCTTTTAAATGATAAATTACTACTTTTTTTATTTGTTATATTTAAATTATTATTTGAATTATGATTTATATTATTATTTATAATATTATTATATTCTTTTATTTGAGTTTCATTATAATTTTCTATTATTGCATCATATAAATTATTATAAAAATTCCATATATCATTCATCATAAAATCATCCATTCCTCCTAAATGAAGAATTTTTTCTGGTATTAAATCAAATTTATCTTTTATAATTTCTTTAATATTAGAATTAAATTCATAAAAATAACAAAATAAAGACATTTTTTTTTTTAATTTATTATCAGTCATAAATTTATATAAATGAAACATTGAAAATAATAAATTTAATTCTTTTTCTTCAATACCTAATTTTTCTCTATTAACCATTAAAATTCTAGAAATTAATTCATTTTCTTGAAATAAATGTAATTTTACTAAATAACAAATTAAATCTATTTTAGATATTGAAATAATAATTTCTTTTTGTAAAAGAACAGAGACAGAACCTTTTAAAATTAAATAAACTTTTTCTCCCTTATCTCCAGTTTTACAAATCATACAATTTTCATTTATTGATTCTAATAACATTTCATTAGAAATTTTATCTAATAAATCTTTTAAAGGAATTGATGATTCATTAAAAATTGCAATAAATTTTTGTAAGTTTTGTAAATATAATTTAATTAAGAAAATTTCATTTTCTGTTTTAATTACTTTTGTCATTATATAAAATATAATTTTAAAATTTTCTTCATTATGAGGTAATAATTCTTCATTTGAATATCCTAATTGTTTATTTTTTATTACTTTTTTATATAATGTTATTACTTCTTCATCTAATAAACTTTTCCCTTGTGAGATTGATCGACGTATTCTTTTTGGACTATGAAAACTCATTTAAGTGTATTTTATTTTTATTTGTAAATTTTTTTTTTTTTTGAAAATTTTATTTTTTTTAAAATATTATTTATAAATATACTATAATTATTAATTTTTTTTTTTATATATTATTTTTCACATTCACATTCAAATTCTATTATATTTTTAAATTTTTTTGTTTGATCACATGAAAAAAAAAATGTTGGGAAAAATATATTATAACCTCTAAAGTAATTTTTACATATAAAAGTTATATCTTTAGATTCTTTCTTTTTACAATTAAATATTGAATCTTTTATTCCTAAAATTTCAATTTCTTTTTCATTAAAATTTTTTATTAAATTAATATTAATATTTGAAAAATCTTCTTTACTTTCAAAATTAAAAATAATATAAAATATTGTATTTATTTCAATTTTTTCTGGTTTTTCTTTAATTTTTAAAATAAAATTTTCACTAAAAATTGATAAATTATTAGAAATTTGATATAAATAATCTCTTTTAAACAATTCATTAAATTTTTTCCAAACAATATTAACTTTAAATAATTTTTGTTTGAATAAAATATCAAAATCATCAATAAGTAAAATAAAACTCATTTCTTCATTTCTATCAAGAAAACTTTCTTCAAAATTATTTTTATTAAGTAATAATAAATAATTTCTTTCTTCAAATTCATATAAAATATCAATATCTAAAATAAAAATAGGATTTTTAGTAATATTTTTTACATTAATTCTCACATAATATTTTTCCATTTGAAAATGATAAAAATTTGTTTCAATTTCAAAAGGTTGAGAAATTTGTATAGATATTTTTTTTTCAAAAAAATTATCATTTATAATTTCATAATGATTTTTTTTAATAATAACATTTCTATAATCAAATTTAATTCCAATTTTTAATTCTTCTTTAATATTTTTCAAAGAAATACTAAAATATAAACCATCATTTATATCTAAAATATTATTATATGGAAAATTTCCATGTTTAAAATTTAATCTTCTTTTTTTATCATTTTCATCATAAATAAATATTTCTTTATAATTAACTTGATTATTTAATATATTTATAATACCAAATAAAATTAAAATATTATCCCCAACATAAAAATCTTCTTTTTTATTTAATTCAAAACAATTTTTACTTTTTGATATTTCATCAAAATTAAATTTAAAATTATTTTCTTTTCTATTTTCAATTTTTAAATTAATAATTTCAAAATCTTCAAATCCGGAATTCAAAGGATTTTCTAAATAATTTAAAGTAGGAGGTTCTAAAGTAATATATTTAAAATCTAATTCTTCTTTTTCTACATGAAGAGATTCTCTATTTGAAGATTTATTTGAAGTTCTTGATGTTCTATGAACTTTATTTTCCATATAAAAATATATTATTTAATTAATTAAAAAAAAAATACTTTATTTTTTTATAATAATTATAATAATGGAAAAAAATGAAAATGAAAATGAAGAAAATAAAGAAATTGAAAAAGAAGAAAATAAAGAAATTGAAAATGAAATTGATAATCAAAATGAAAATTTAGAGTCTAAAAATGATGAAAAAAAAAATGAGGAAAATATTAAACAAAAATTACCAAAATTATCAAAAGAAAATTTTGAAGAAATATATTCAAAAATTGATTTAATAAAACAAAAACATAAAGAACATCAAGAAATAGATAATAAAGTACATTTTTCATTAAATGATTATCAAATAGATAAAGTAATGAATGATGATAAATTAAAAAAATTATTTGAAATGTTAGAACCAAATGCTTCAAGATATAATTTTACAACATTTCAAAAATCATCTGATTTTTTTTCAACATATAATCCAAATAATGAGAATACAAATAAATTATTTAATTCATATAATCAAACAACAATTCAAAATTTAGATAAATTAAAAAATTCTAATCCTCATTCTACTTTAAGTAAAATATATTCACTTTTTCAAGAAATAAATAAAATGAATGAAAATATTATTCCATATCAAAAAATAACATATAATAAAATTATACCTAATCAAATATCAAATAGATATTATAGTACTTATAAAAGTAAAAGTTCAAATAATAATTATTTATCAAGTAATCCAATTGATAAAAAATATCAACCTGTTTCTACAAATAAATTTGTTTCTTCTATGAAAAGTGAGAGAAGTAATTCTAATAATTTAAATAATAATTTTATTAATTATAGTACTAATTTAAAAAGTGTTAAACCAAATTCTTTTAGATTAAATTTTAATAATTTAAGAAATAGTTTTAATTTAAGTCATTCTGTTTATGAAAAAACTGTTTTAAATTTTAGTAATTGGTTTGATAAGTTTAAAGGAAAATATAATAGTAATTATTATAATACTGAAGTTGATAAATTAAGTAATGCTATTGATAAAGTAGGGGATTATTCTCGTTTTAATAAGAAAAAAAGTAATTTAAAATGGAATTATAAATCATATTCAAAAAAAAAGTTTTATTAAAAAATATTTTTTAAGAGTTTTTAATTTTTTTTGGAAAACTTTTTCTTTTTAATTTCATATAATATTTTATTTAAAAAAATAATTTTGATTTTTTCATTTTTATTTTATATTTATTTTAATTTAAATTATTTATTTAAAAATGAATCAACAAGAAGAAAATAAAGTATATCAAAATATAGAAATTCCAAAATCACCATTTACAAATAATACATATAAAGATTTTTATAAGATTTGTAGAGCATATTATAATGAATTAATGCATATTTCAAAATCAAATAATCCAACTTTAAGTAAAGATGATATTATAGTAATTGATGATTTAATTAAAGAAATTTATAAATATTCAAATGATTTAACTAAAATAAATTTAATTCAAGAAGCAAAAAATATAATTGATATTGGTTTAGTTATATCTGATTTTCAATTAAAAATTTTTGGTGAATTAAAATCAATTCAAAAAGATAATGAAAACTTAATAGAAAAATTATATTATCCTCTTTCTTTAAAGTTAATTTTATTAGAAGCAAATTTTAATATTTTATATAAATATGAAAAAAATTATTTAGATGGAGAAAAAAATTTAGAAGAAATATTAGAAGTACAAAAATATTTAAAACTTCCAAATTATAATATAGCTTGTTCACAATTTTATTATTCAATATTAAAATATTTAAATAATGACTTAGAAAAAGCAGAATTATATTCAAATAAATCATTAGATTTATTAGAAAATAAAGGAAATGATAAAACAGAAAATAAAAATGAACCAAATAAAGATAATAAAATAACAAGAAAGATGTCAAATATATTAGAATTTTTAGCAGAATTATATCAAATAAAAAAAGATTATAATCAAGTAATAAATTGTTATGAAAAAGCATATTATTTAAATTTAGGAAGATATGGAGGTCAAAATGTAAATACAGAATATTTTAAAACTAAATTAGAAATATTACAAGAAGAAATAAAAAAAAATCAAAATAATTTTAGTATAAATAATAGTATTGTAAATAATAGAAGTGAGGCGAAAACAGCACAAAATTTTTATGTGAGAAATGACTCTCAATTTACTGGAAATAATTCTATTAATAATAATAATTATTCTGCCTTTAATCAAACTATGACTGGTAATATTTTACATAAGGGAAAAACTGATACTTTTTCTTTTAAAATTCCTACTTCTAGTTTATATGAACCTTTTCTTGTTTCTATTTATAATTTAGGAAAAGATGATAATAATAGATATTTATCTGAATTATTTGTTTGTAATTTATGCTTTGATAAAAATAAATTGTTGAAATTTTTAGGGGAAAATGATATTAATAATTATGTTTTTTATACTGATGAAAATTTAAATCAAATTTTATGTAATATTACATTGATAAATGGTTATGTTTCATTTTTAGATAATAATTTGAAGAATTGTTTAATTAAATCAATTTAAAAAAATAAAAAAAAAAAATAAAAATAATTTTTATTATTAAATAATAAATAAATATTTATTTATAATACATCAAAAAATATTATATAATTAAATATAAAATTAAAGAAATGTCTGACTCATGTTGTGATTGTAGTAAAGAAATATGGAAAGATCCAAAAAAAACAATATGTTTTTTAGTATGTTTCAATATTACATATTTTTATTTAAAATATAATCAAACTGGTTTAATTTCTTTTTGTTTAACATTAATATTATATTCAATAATAATTTGTATATGTGTAAAAAAATTTGATATTTCTTATTGTAAAATAAATTGCTGTAATGATTTAGAAAATCCAGAAGAAAAATTAAAAAAAAATGAAGAATGTATTTTAAAAGGGATTAATAAAATAAATGATATAATTGAAATGAAAGAAAATGCTGATTATAAAATTATTGGTTTTTGTATTCTGATGATTTTTATTGGAGAAACTTTTTCTTCTTTAACTGTGTTCGTATTATGCGTTAATATTTTTGTATTGATAAATTATGGAAATGTTAAAGATTTAATTAAACAAAATTATGAAAAATATTCTAAAATGATTATTGATAAAATTCCTAAATATAAAAATGTTAAAATTGATTAAATAAAATTAAAAATGATGAAAATTTAATATTTTATTTAAAAATTAATAAGATTATTTAATTAATTTATTATATTAATATAAATGAGTATTTCTGAAATTAACATTTATTCAATTCCTAAAGTTAAATTTTCAGAAAGTACAATTTTAACATCTGAAGCAAATAAAAGTATTTCACATTTAAAAATTAAAGAAAAAGCAAAAGGAAAAAATATTTTTTTTGAATTAAGGAATAATAGAATTAACTTAAGTTCTTCTATTGAAACAGGAGTTAAAAATTCTGAAGATAATCAAATTAGATATGATTATTATGGTATCGAAATAAGTAAAAAAAATAAAAAAAAATATAAAGTAACTTTTGCAGATAATGTGAATAAAGAAAATATTAAATTTATTGATGAAATTGAAATTGAAAGTTATAAAAAATATAATCATGATATTGTAATTAATAAAAATATAAATTATTTAGAAAAAAGAGAAACATATTGTTGTACAAATTCAAGTTGTAATTTATTTTAAATTATGATTTTTTTGGGTAATTTTTAAAGTAAAAAGATATTTTTTTAAAACAATATTTTATTTTTTGTGGATATATATATATATTTAGATTGAATGATTTTTTTATCCAATATTAATATGTTTATGTTTTTTATTTAGATATAAGTTATTAATTATTTATTATATATATTAAATGAATATATGATATAAAAAATAAATTTTTTTAAATGAAAATTCATAAACATCAAATTTCAGTTTCTTTTCCTTTAAATTCATATAAAAAGAATAATATTAATCAATTTAAAATAAATAATTTTCAAACTGAGAGAAAAGAAAAAGAAACAATATTATTAGGAAAAAAAGTAAATATAAATTTTTTTAAAGAAACAAAAATAAGTAATTTTGAATTTGAAGAAGCTAAAAAAGAATCAAATAATTTAATATCATCATTTTCAAATGAATTATTTATTGATTTTATATCAAATGAATTATTAATTAATGATCAAAAACATACATATGAAATATTTAATTATATAATTGATACTAATATGGATTGGATAATTTTCAAAAAAAAAATGGATTATAATATATTAATAGAAAAAATGAAAGAAGTTAAATATGAAAATTTAACACAAAGTCAATTTAATTTCTTTTTAAATAGACTTGCCCCAGGTAAAATTTATCCAAGATTTATTCCTTTATCTTTAGGAATGAATCATATTTATAAATGGGTTAAGACACAAATAATTATTTATATATATTTAATTAATACAAAACAAATATTAAGTGATAGATTACCAAAAATAAATTTAAAAAGAAATAAATCAAACAATAATGAAATTTCTAATAATAATAATAATGTATATCATTTAAAAAAAAATATTAGTACATATAGTATTACTTTAAATAAAAATATTGATAATTCTTTACTAAATTATCAAAGAAATTATTCTTCAAATTTTTTAGATAATAATTTAATTAAATCAAATGAAAAAATTATTTCAAAATTACCAATAAATATTAAAAAGAAAAAACAAATAAAATTAAGTGAAAATGATGATGAAAAAAGATATATTTTAAAAACTAATATTTTATCATTAAATGGTTATAATGTTTATGCAGAAAAAATGAAGAAAGAAAGAAATCATTTAAGTACTCTTCCAATGGCTTTAACTAAAGATTATAATGAAATGAGAGTATTTTATAATATGAATAGTAATGGTAATATAATTAAAAATAGAAATGAAAATAAATTAAGAAATATTTATTCTTTTGGAATTGATAATAAGAATAAAATTATATCAATGTTATCTAATAATAAAATTGGTAGTATTTTAGGAAATTTAGATGAAAAAAAATTAAAGGAATTACTTCAATAATTAATATAATAGTTATTTTGTATTTTAAATTTAATTTTTTATAATTTATATAAGAATATATTTAATTTTTAATTATGAATTGATATTTTCTATTATTGTTTATTCTTAAAAATTTAATCAAATGGAGTTTTTTGTATATTATTATTCCCAGATTGATTAAAATTTTGATTTAAATTTTGTTGATTTTGTTTATTTATATTAATATTATTATTATTCGTAAAGAAGTCAAATATTCTATTATTTGTATTATTATTATTGCTATTATCTATTTTATTAGTTGAATTCATATTAAATTGATTATTCCTATTGTTATTATTCATATTATTTATTGAATTCATATTAAATTGACTATTAATGTTATTCATTGATTCATTATTATTAAATTGAAATAAATTATTGGCATTATTACTCATATTATTTGTAGAATTCATATTAAAATGAAATAAATTATTTGTATTATTATTATTATTATTCATTATATTATTATTATTATTATTATTAATATTAAATTGATTTAAATTACTTGTATTATTATTATTATTATTCATATTAAAATGAAATAAATTATTTGTATTATTATTATTATTATTATTCATTATATTATTATTATTATTATTAATATTAAATTGATTTAAATTATTTGTATTATTATTATTATTTTCGTTCATAATAAATTGATTTAGATTATTATTAATATTATTATTATTATTATTATTCTTATTATCTGTATTCATATTAAAATTCAATAAATTATTTTGATTATTGTTATTATCATTCTTATTACTAATATTACTTGTATTAATTTGAGGTTTATTTGAATCTAAAAAATTAAAAATATTTTGATTATTTTTATTTGTATTTTGAGTATTATTAGTATTATTATTAAAAATATCAAATATATCTTTATTATTATTATTATTATTATTATTATTATTTGAATTATTAATATTAACTTCCTTTTCTTTTATATTATTTTGAAAATCAAAAGAACTTAAATTTTTTTTTTGATAATTATTATTATTAACATCATCAAATTCAAAATCAGAATCTTTAAAATTCTTATTTTTTTCTTTATCAAAAAAATTTCCATTATCAATTTTATTTTTTTCTTCAAAATCATCATAAAAATTATCATTTTTGTGTATAAATTCATTCATCTTTATTCTTTTATACAAATCCTCAATATCAAGATTATCAATAGTTAAATAATATTTATCAATATCAATTTGATTAATTCCAAAAAAATGATTTCCAATAGGAAAATTAATAGTAAATGAAAGAGAAAATTTTTTAGTTTTAGAAATTTCTTTTCCATCAACAATTACTTTTCTTTTTCCTTTTAATCTAGAATGAATAAGTTCAATTTTATGTGGTATATCATCAATACGAAATTCCCAATTAAATTTAACTTTAGATGCTTTTAAAAAATCACCAATTGCTTCTGTTGAATATTTATAATGGGATAAATTAATATTTAACATTTACAAATTTAATATTAAAATTATTAAATTTTGTTTTATGTTATCAAATAAAATAACAAATTTATTTTTTATTTTATTATTATTTAACTTTTTACTAAAGTAAATAAAATAATATCTATATTTATAATTAATAATATAGAAAATTATTTCTTGACATAAGAAATAATTTATTTTAGTTTAAAAAATTATTCCATTTATTTTTATCAAAAGCTAAAGTTTTTGCTTTTTTATATTGTTTTTCTAATTCTCTTAATTCATGTGAATTTTCAAATTTATTATTTTCGTTTAATTTATTTATACAATTTTGAAATTCATTTAATAATATGTATAAATTAACTTTTTCTTTATTACATTCATCATCAAGTCTATTATGATGAGCAATTTTTTTTTGTATTGATTTAAATGAAATATTACATCCATCTTTACAATAATATTCATTGTTTTTATTTTGATATTCTATACATGGTTTATTTTTTACAATTCTTTTTTGAATTGTATTATTTTGATATAATATTGGATAAGGAAAATCAAAAATATATCTTTCTCTTTTTTTACATAGTAAATTTTGATAAAATGGTATTTGAGATATCATATTTTATTTTATTTTTTGAATTTTAAGATTGATAAATTTATAATTTTTTATATATTGAATAAAAATCATAAATTATTATCTATTACCGGCATAAATGTTAATAATAATTATATTTGATTTTGAATTTTATACATATATTTAACTTATATAATTTTTTAATTACTTTTTTTTTCTATAGAAATAACTTAAAAAAGAAAAAAAAAGAATAAATACTATTTTTCAATTATAACTTATTATAATTCCTTTAAAAAAAATTTTATATTAAACATCTTAATCTATATCATTTTAATAATTTATTTTCCAAACATATAAATAATTAATCATATATTTTCTATAATGATAACATATAAATTAAATAATTTTTATCGTACTTTTATTTTATTAAACTTTTAATATACAAAATAAAAAAATGAATGGTTTCCAATTACTAAGTAAATTAGGTGAAGGTGCATATTCCATAGTATTAAAAGTAAAAAGAATAAAAGATGGAAATATATACGCATTAAAAAAAGTAAAATTATTAAAATTATCATCAAAAGAAAAAACAAATGCATTAAATGAAGTTCGAATATTAGCAAGTATAAAAAGTAATTTTGTAATAAGTTACAAAGAAGCATTTTATGACGAAGATGAGAATGTATTAGGAATAGTAATGGAATATGCAGATAAGGGTGATTTATATCAAAAAATAACAGAAAATAAAAAAACAGCAACATTATTTGAAGAAATTGAAATATGGAGAATATTAATTCAATTAATAAAAGGATTAAAATCTCTTCATGATTTAAAAATTCTACATAGAGATATGAAAAGTGCAAATGTATTTTTATTTTCAGATGGTAATGCAAAATTAGGTGATTTAAATGTATCAAAAGTAGCAAAAAAAGGTTTATTATATACTCAAACTGGAACACCATATTATGCTAGTCCTGAAGTATGGAAAGATCAACCTTATAATTATAAAAGTGATATTTGGAGTCTTGGTTGTGTTTTATATGAAATGATTACTTTAAGACCTCCTTTTAGAGCTGAAAATATGGAAGGTTTATATAATAAAGTTATTAAAGGACAATATCATAAAATTCCTAGTAGATATTCTGATGATTTAAGTGAAATTGTTAAAATTTTATTACAAGTTGATCCTGAAAATAGACCTAGTTGTAATGATTTAATTAATCATCCTATTATACAAAAAAGAATTCAGTTTTTTAAAAATTTTAATGAAGATTTAAATGAAGATCAAGCTCTTTTGAAAACTATTGTTATTCCTAAAAATTTAATGTTTCTTGGAGGAAATTTACCTGAACCTAATTATATGAGGAAAAGTTATAAAAGGGAAAAAGGAGAAAAAAATAAAGAGGATAATAATAATGAAAATAATACAAAAAAAAATGATGATAATAAAAATGAAAATCAAAAAGATAATAATAAAAATAATAATAATAATAATAATAATAATAATAATAATTCTGAAGATAATAAAAATAGAGATAATGAAAATAATAATGATAATAATGTTGATGATGATGAAGAAGAAAAGGAAAGATTGAGAATTGAAAAAGAAAAAGAAGAAAAAAGAAAAAGAAGAGAAATGATTGATTTAGAAAGAAAAAAAAGATTAGCAGAAGAAAGAGAAAAAAGAGAAAGAAGAGAAAAAATGGAAGCAGAATTAAAAATAAAAGAAAATGAATTAAAACTAAGAAGAGAATTAGAAGAAAAAGAAAGAAGAGAAAAAGAGGCAAAATATAATATTTTAAAGCCTAATAAAAGAAATGAAGTTAATAAAAGTTTAAATAATAAAAATATAAATAGTTTAGTAATAAACAATTCTCATAATAAAATAATTTTACCAGATATAAGAAACAGTTATGATAATTCATTAATTGGAAATTTAAATTATAAAAGACCTAATTATAATGGATATAATAGAAGTAAAAAATATAAAATATTATTATTTAATGAAGAAGAAGAAATGAATAAATTAATTAAAAATTATGTTCCTTCAATTAAACAACCTATAAATAAAAAATATGTTTATGCTCAAAATAAATTAATTCATAATTCTTATAAAAGAAATGGAGGAATAAATGGAAATGGTATTAATTCTTATTTATATAAAAGTCCAAATCAAAGATATTTAGAATTAGGTAATAATATTAATCCATTTTCAAAAAAAAATTTATATAATAATAATTTGTTTTAAAAATATTTTGTTAATTATTATTATTGAGTTTTTTAATTTTATATTTTTAATTTTTTATAAATATTATAAAAAGTAAATTTAAATTTTTATTATTAAATATTATTTTCAAATAAAAAATACAATAATGATAAATTAAAAATAAAAAACAATAATGTTAATTGAATCAAATTCAAATAAAACAAATTCTAGAGCAAAAATTTTTAATAGAGTTCTAAATATTAAAAGAGCAGTATCTAGAAAATTACCAAAAATAAGAGCATCATCATTTTTACCTTCAATAGATATAAAAACAATGGGGACAGAACCAGAAATTGATTTAGTTAAAAAATTAGATATGAATCAAAGAGTAGAAAATTTTTTTAATAAAGAAATGTATTTAAAAAGAAATAAAAGTATGATTGATAATAATGAAAATGTCAAATTAAAAAGATTAGGATTAAAAATTCCTCCTGAAAATAATATTGGGAAAAATAAAATTTCTGATAATAAACAAGTTGAAGAATTTTTAGAAGAAGAATTAAAAGATGAATTATCTAAATTAGAAAATAAAAAAAATGAATATGATAAAATTCAAGAAACTTTATGTAAAGTTTATAAAGAAGATTTTGATAATGATATTGAAAGTCATATATATGATAAATATCAAAAAGAATTAAATAAAATTGTTGAAAAAGAATTAAAAAATTATGCCAAAACACATAAGAAAGAAAGACAAAAAATTTATACTTTAAAATATGAAGAAAAAAATAAAAGAATTCATAGAATAAATGAATTAAAAGAATTAAAAGAAGAAAATAAACAAATAATATTTAATTTAAAGGAAAAATTAAATTTATTAAAAAATGAGATAGAAATAATTAGAAAAAAAATATATGATAAAAGACATGAATTAAATGAAAAATATTTATATGATTTATATGAAGGATTATCTTTTAAAGGAGAAGGTTTAATTTCAATAATAAAATCAATATGGAATTTAGGAATGGATGTTGATATAACTTTTATGCCTTCTTATTTAGATAAACAAAGTATAGAATTTTTATTTAAGAAAACAAAATTAATAATTCAAATATCAAAATTAAGACAATTAATAAATGAAGCAAGAATAAAATTTATAAATGATGTACAAGGTTTAAATATTTTTATTAATGATGAAGATAATATTAAAAATGAAAATAAAAATAAAGATAGTTCTTTTTTTCCTACTAGATTAATTTATGATGATAAACCAAAAACAATTTTAGATCTTTATCCAAAAACAAAAGAATTTATGGAAAAATATGAAAAAGAAATTTTAAATGAACAAAAAGAATATAAAATTAGTAGAATGGTTAATGAAAATTTTATTCCTAGAATTTCACCTATTATTGTTTCTAAATATGAAGATATTGAAAAATTAAAATATGCTTTAGTTGAAAATGAAAGAAAATTAAGACAAATTGAAAAAAATGAACTTAATAGAATTAGTAAAGAATTTGTTATTAATGATTATGGGAATATTCATAATGTTGATTTTAATACTGTTGCTTCTGCTTTATGTGGTGAAGATAATATTGATGAAGGAATTTTAAATTATAATACTATGTTAAAAAATTATCAAACACAAAAGAAATTAATTAAATTTTATTCAACATATAAACATGAAAAAATGTAATTTATAATATTTATTTATATATTTAAATTTAAATAAAAATAATTTAAGAAAATGAAGAAAAAGTGGATTATAAAATTATAATAAAAGAGGAATAAAAATCATTTATTATTTCTGGAATTGTAATTTAATAAAGAATATTAGTATAAATAATTATTTAAAATAAACAATTAAATGGTTAAATGATTAGGAAAAAATGAAAAATTTATTTCAAATAAAAATAATATAAATTAATATTCTAAAATTAGTTCAAATAAAGGAGAATAAAATTAATTTTATATATATATTTTTTAAATGATTTTTTGTTTATAAAGTTAAATAATAAAAAAAATATATAATTTACAATAATATATAATAATTAAATTGTTTTATAAAGGATAACCAATTTTTAATTTGAATAATTGAAATAAAAAATCGCCAGATTCTTCCTCTGTTATATCTACTTTTTCATAAATATTTATTATTGTATTAATATAATTAAATATTTTTTTTAAATTTAATTCTTGAATAATAATTTCTTCTTTTTCTTCTGTGAGTTTCCTTTTTTTTTTTGAACTTTCCAAAAAATATCCTTTAATAAATTCTTTAAATAATTCTTTAACATTTAAAGAAAAATTTTTAAAGTTATTTAAAATCTGTTGTATAATTTTTAAATTTTCCAATCTTGAATTAGATTTAATATATGAATCATTTATTTTTTTAACTTCATTTAAATATATATCTTTCACCTCATTGATTTTAATATGCAATAATTTGTTTAAATATAATGATTCAAAATTTTTAAATTTGTTATATTTTTCTAATTCATGAATTTCCTTTTTAAATTTTGCTACTAATAAAAAATTATTTTTTCCAAATTCATCTAAATTAATTATACTTGAATTAAATAATGCATCAAAATAATGAATGACATTATTATAACAATTTTTAATTTGAAATTCTTTTTCATATTTTTGAAATAATTTTTCATCATTTTCAGTATAACATGATATTAAATAATTAATTGAATCTATTATTTCTTTTTCTTTTATATCTAATTTTTGTTTTAATTCATTTAATGTATTAAACGATTTTGTTAATTTTTCTAATTCAGAATTATATTTTTCTAAAATAAATTCAATTTTATTATTTTTATCAAAAATTGTTTCATCAATATTTTCAAAAACATAACTTATAATTTCTTTTAAGGAAAAATCTTGAGTAATATCCTTAATTTTAATTTCTTCTCCAATAGTTAATTGTAAATTTGAATTAATACTATTTTGATTTATTCTATAATTATTTATTTTTTGAAGGTCATTATAAAATATTAAACAATTTTTTTCATTTAAATATGAAATAATATTTCCTTTTTCTTTCAAAAAAAAAAGAAAATCAATTGATGTTTGTAATATAAATAAATCAGTCTTTAATTCTTGTTTATTATTTATTTTTTCTTGTTTTATTTTTTGTAATATATTAATTTCATCATAATTAAAAGAAATATATGGATGATTTTCTTTTAGAGGAATATTATTTTTTTTTTTCCAATTTGGCAATATATATCCATATTCATTTAATAATTTTTCATTAAAACTTTTTAATTTTTCAATTAATGAATTTGATAATTCTGAATTTTTTAAGAATATATTTATTTCATTTCTAATAGTTTTAATCATATTTTGATTTGGAGTAATTTGTTCAAATAAATTGAAATTTAAAGAAATAATTTTAGATAAGAGAATATTAATACCTTTTCTTTTTAATATCATTTTAGAAGGAATATTAAAGTAACTAAAATAATAATTATTGAGATAATTTTCATTGTTTAATTTTAAAATTTCAGAATCTAAATTTATAATTTTTGCTTCTTTTTGAAATTGTTTTATATGATTCACTATATAATTATAAACTTGAATATCTAATGCGAAATTATTATAAATTTCCTTATTTGAATTATTTTGTATAAAATTTATATCTTTATATTTATTATTTTGATCTTTATTGATATATTGAGATTTAATAAATTCAAATATTTCTATAGATAAAATTTTTTTTTTAACTATATGTTTAATTAAATGTATATAATAATCCATAAATAAATTTGAGCCAAATTCAAATTCATATTTATTTCCATAAAGGGCTATTTCTTTTACAATTGAAAACACATCATAATAATTCTGATATTTTAAAATTATTTCAATATATTTTTCAAAATATTTTAAAAAATTAAAACATATTATTTTTCTTTCAGTTAAATCATCATATGAATAATTATATAAAATTACTTCTGTGAAAACTTTTAAAAGGATTAATCTATTTTTATTAATCTTAAATAATTCATATTGTTTTTGCTCTTCAGTTGATGTATAATAAAGTTTATCTATTTGATTTAAAATATTTATAAATTCAAAATCTTTGTTTTTGATTGATTTTTTCAGTTCAAAATTATTTTCATTTTTATTACATTTATCACATTTAAATATATTTTTTTCTTTATTTGAATAAATTTTTTCTTCAAACATTAATACTTTATAACATTTAGAACATTTTAGGTAAAAATCATTTATTTTTTCTAAAAAAATTTCTAATGAATATATTTCACTTATACATGGACTTTCAAATTTTATTTTTATTTCTAAATCTTTTTTATAATAATATATTTGAAAAGAATGTAATTGAAAACAAATTTTACAACATAAAATACCTTTATTAAAAGTTTTATCTTGGCCTTCAGAAAATATAGTAGATATTGAATTATTCATATTTATTTATATATTTTAAAATAGATGTATAAATATAAAAAAATTATTAATTTAAATTAAATAAATTAAAAATTAAAAAAAAAACCTCAATATAAATTGAAAAAAAAATGAATGAAAATTTTATAGGTATTCAGTTTTATTATATGATATATAAAAATTATATATATTGAATAAATGAAATAATATTATATAAAAACAAATAAAAATATTTAATCAAAAAATAGAAATATTTGATGACTTTGAAAATATTTTTAAAAAAAGGAAAAAAATTAAAATATTATTTTTAATATAAAAATTTTAATATTAAAAAATATTTAAAATGTATGTCATAATAAATTTAACAATGATAAAATATTTTTTAATATAAAAATAAATTTTTAATTATTATTTTTTTATTTTTATATTATCAAAAATAATTGTTTTAAAACATAAATCAAATGTTTAATTATTAAAATAATTATTATAAAAAATAAAAATGGGG